>Ga0208297_1000154_pt1 | contig 176443 bp, 140 predicted proteins | sample LMS_cellobiose_e_FD_187367 | JGI IMG/M metagenome (GOLD analysis project Ga0208297, IMG submission 187367) | Rumen-fistulated moose microbial communities from Alaska, USA - LMS_cellobiose_enrichment (SPAdes) (version 2) | ecosystem: Host-associated > Mammals > Digestive system > Stomach >... | reverse complement strand
GAATCTCTAAACTCAAAGATCAAAACCTTTAGATCCCAACTACGAGGTGTAAGCGACTATACCTTCTTCATGTATAGAATCTATAAGATCTTTGGATAACTTAAACACGGAACTTTGCAGGTGAGCCATTTATTCCGGTAAAATGAAGAAACACCTGTACGAACCTCCGGTAACGAAGGAGGTAGCCCTTTTCTCTGCGCAGCAGCCAATCTGCGCATCTGATGTCCGTACTGGCGGACAGGACGTTCACGACCACATCATTGGAGAAGACGAAGATGATTGGGACTAATTCTATGGAGGACAAGAAAATGAAGAAGATTACATTCGCAATCCTTGCAATCGCATTCATCGCAGCGTTCAATTCCTGCAAAGAGGAAGAAGAAATCCAGACCCCCGACGAGGACAACTGGGAGTACTTCATGAAGCAGTACGACGAGAATACTCCTCATACCCCTGGTACTTTCATTATGTTCGGAGCCAACACCTATTACAAGAACGGTGAGGTAGAGACCAGAACACAGTATTCTGGAGAGGAGATCACGATCGGCACCAACAAATACGAACGCATCGACTGGATCGATGGTGACAAGCTGCAGATATACTGCAACCAGTCATCATCCGGTGTTAACAATGCTGTATATGCAATCAATGAATCGACCATCACTGTAAATGAAGAGAACAGGCGTCAGAGCGTTGCTGCCGTAACCCTCGACAGCGAACAGGGTCTGAAGTGGGGCGAAACTGACCCTCATGTTTTCATTGGTCTTTATCCGGCTGAGGAAACCTTTGGTGAGAACGCAGGAGAGCATAGCTATCCTAAGGTTACTGCAAACGCAAATGATTTCAGGTTCATTACCTGCGTCCCTAAACAACAGCCATATCTTGTCGACGACACTCATGTCGACACTCATGTTGACATGAGACTTGCAGGAATGGTAGCAAAGACAACTGCAACTCTTGAGCAAAGGGGAAATGTATCTATGGTTTACTATCCAATCGTGACGACCCTGCAATTTGACTTGCAGAACGTTTCGAAGAGTGATATTACCATCAATGAGATCTTCATCGATGGTCCTGAGGTTGCGGGAACATATGACGTAACCGTTCCTGGTACTCTCCAAAATATCACCAGCCCTGCTTCCGAAATCTCTTTCAATTGCGATCCTAAGGGACAGATCTCTGTCGTTGGTATCAACAAGACTCTTGTCAAGGATTCTGAAGATAAGGTCCGCGTTGTAATGTTCGCCCTTCCGGTGGAGTTCACCCACGCCAAGCTTGGCATCAAGATGACTATCAACGGTCAGGACGTGACTCGCAAGGTAGCCCTGAATTACAAGGAAACAGTCAACGGTGAAACGGTCAAGAAAGACATCGTTTTCCAGCCGACACACAAGTACAACTTTACCATAAAGATTCCTGAGTCAACCGTATTCGAGGTAGAGGAGGATAAAGATTTCGATGTTCCGGGAGGAATTGCCCCTATTACGGTCACCAGCTACACCTATAACGCGAATGGAGATAAGACTCCTTTGGGCTGGACAGCAACAAGGTATTCTATTGACGGCAAGGAGGTGGGAGCTGAAGATAAACAGTGGTTTACCTTCAATGAAAGTGTTCTTGATACTGATGATTATGGCATCTTACCGACCATGCTGCAAGACTGGCAAGTATTCAGCACTGTAGCTGCACCTGTATCCTCACGGTCTTTCAACGCAACCGTTTCCTACAATAAACCGACATACAGAAAACTCAAGGAAGCAGCCCCGGCTGATAACGTCGACCTCTCAACAGTAGATGTTAACGGGAATCCTTATCCTGGCGATATAACTAAACCTATAAACACTGCCAACTGCTACATGGTCCACGCCAGAGGAACCTACAAGTTCCCGATTGTCTATGGGAATGCGATAAAGAACGGAGTGACTAATACTATCGCGTTCAATCCAACGATGGACAGGACCGCTCAAGAAATTGCCGATAGTATCGCTTTTACTCCTGGAGAAGGAGTCATAAATAAAGGATGGGGCGGAGTAAATCGTGTCACCTCTCACTTCCTTTCTCCATTTGTAAACCATGCAGGCAATGGTATTATCGATCCATGGTTGAAGAATAATGGGGTTAATGCGACACAGGCACAGTTGATTTGGCAGGATGCACCAGGACTTATAACTAACGTTGGTCTGGATGGTGATTATGTCACTTTTACTGTAACGAATGATATGTCTAACCTTGTTGAGGGAAATGCTTTGATTGCAGTAAAAGAGGGAGCAGATATCCTCTGGAGTTGGCATATCTGGATTACTGAAATAACTGATGAAGATAGTATCAATGCTCCAGGAGATGCATTCCAACATGTTTATGAAGGTCAGACCCAAGCCTCTACGATTATAGGCAAAAAGCTTGTCGATAATGCCATTCCTGGTGTTACAGGAGCTAAAATCGGAGCATTTGTTGGATTCTGTGACCTTAGTGTAGGACCGCGAAAGATCGAAATTGAATTTAAACAAGAAGAGACAAACGAAACTCGAACCATCACTCTAACACAGAAAGGGAAATTTGACGGTAATGCACCTATCTATCAATACGGTAGAAAAGATCCTCTCCAATGCCATGAAAATCTCTACGAACTTCGAGCTATTGATAAGCCATTCTACGACATAGAAAACAATCCTGTCTCAATGGCAATTGATAAGACAGGTTTTGACTCTGGAGCTACAATGGTTGCAAATGGAATCAAGAGACCGAATACATTCTGTGCAAACAGTGTCATGGATGATAAATATTTCAATTTATGGGCAGCTCGTCTTACAAGAATAGGAAGGTATGATGCATTGAGAGCCGATAAGACCAAGACAATTTATGATCCATGTCCGGCTGGCTACCGTGTCCCAGCTTTGGCTGATGTTGCGGGATGGGCTGGCGACAATTCTGGGCGTCTGTATTACGAAGGACGAGTGAATACTAGCAATACAGCATATAATTATGTAGTATTGACAATTGAGCCTAATGGAGTTTATGTTCCTATAATTGCCGGTAAACTTCTTAACACAGGAAAGTATGGAGGGTGGTCTAACTATGGTCATACTTCAGCATGGAATAAACCTGATCGTTATGTTTGGTGGATGTGGGAAACTGCTTCATGGGTATCTACACCGAGTGCTTTCTCTATTGTGTGGACAGAGTTCACTGATGAGAATGGAATTACTCACAAGAAGAATGAGCATAACGCCTATTCAGAAGATTTCTATTGGAGATATAGTGATAAGTGCCATACTCGTTGGCAAGTTGGTTCTGGAGAATGTTACCAGATTCGTTTCCATAATAAGTTAGTATGGATGAACGAAGATGGCGGTAGCCGCGCAAATGCAGTTAGTACCTTTATGGTCAAGGAAAAGGATACTGATACTTCCTCTGACGAATATCCTCCAGTTAATCCATAAACCATTATTTACCGAAAGCCGGGAAGCGCTGTGAAAGCAGACTTTCCGGCTTTTTGTTATACACTCATCAAATTATTCCGGCTTCTCTCCCGTCATGCCCAACTCAACCTTGTCATGCCCAACTCAACCTTGTCATGCCCGACTCGACCTTGTCATGCCCGACCCGCTCGGGCATCTGTGATTCCCGGTCGTGCCGGCAATGAAGTATAACTACCCGGCAATTCCGAACAATCGTCATGATTACAGCGGAAGATTCTTAGACAAAAAAAAACAACAGGCACAACGAGAAATGCCTGTCGCACTGATTATTGTGATTGTCGTTCTGGTATTTTAATTTGTCATCCTCAGCATTCAGAAAGAGCCTGTTCAATTAACTCTTCTGGGACTCCCTTGCTTTTCAGAACCTCGATGAATCGTTGATTCTTTTCACGACCCTGTTCCAGGCCCTTTTCGATGCCTTCCTCGAAACCTTTGTCCATCGCAAAGTCGATCTGGTTCTGTATGTCTCTTTCCGTTGTCATGTCGTTATGGTATTTGATTTTGTCCTCTGGAGCAAAATTATGCAAATCCGCCGAAGAAAACAACAGGTCATTGGTAAAAAGCAGGGGCCCTGATATCAAGGTCCCTACATTATTTATCTTACTGATTCTTAGATAGTTCTACCACACCCTACAGATTGCTGAGCACCCTCCGGATGACATCCTCCGTCACACCCTGCTCTTTCAACGCCTTGATAATCTTGGCTCTCTCCTCTGCACGTCCTTCTGCTCGTCCTTCTGCTCGTCCTTCTGCCCGACCTTCTGCCCGACCTTTGTCCATCGCGAAGTCGATCTGGTTCTGTATGTCTCTTTCCGTAGTCATGTCGTTCTGGTATTTGATTTTGTCCTCTTCAGCAAAATTATGCAAATCCGCCGAAGAAAACAACAGGTCGAAGATTTCCTCATCGAATCCAGCAGGCTTCCCCTCCAGCTCCGGCAGGTGGTAGAGCGCATATCCAACCCTCTCTATCAGAGATGCTTCCCCATCAGGACGGCACTTCTCCACCTCCAGGAAGATGTAGTGCAGGTCGTCAGTCATCAGTTCTCCGCTCTCATCCTCCGTCACCGAATAACGGAACAGGCATCGCTCGGATTCAGGATGGAGGGAGAACCGCATTATCCCGATGAAATAGACCGGTGGGAAGCCGTACTTCCTCGAACCTTCCCTCAGTTGCCTCTGGATCGAGAATGTCGAGTTGAATACCGCCCTGTCATAGAAATCGTGCTGCTCGGAGCGCTGGACCTCGACCAGGAAGCGCTCGCCGTTCTCGTCGGTACATTCCACGTCAACACGGATGTTCTTGCCTTCGGGATTCTGGTTGGTACTCTCTTCCGGAGCGTAGGTCAGGCTGGCTATCTTCCGTTCAGGGATCAGGGCCTGCAGGAACAGGAGCATCAGGCGTTTGGCGTTTCCGTATTCCTTGAATGACCTTTTGAACCAGCGGTCCAGTAGGATGTCCGCGTACCGTCCGGGACCCGGACCGTTAATAATTCTGTTTTCCATCGTTCATTTAGTATTACGGCTGTCGGGAGCGGCCGGGCAAACTTCCTCCAGCCAGGATTGACATGATCACAGCCCGGCGTGTCTCAAAGATGGGAAAGGATCCGGTCACGGAGCATAAGAAACGACAATACCGTCTTAAAAAACAGAAAAATGTTTGTTGATTCCAGCAAAGTAGCGTGAGTTTCGCCAAACAGCTGCACAGTCATACCCCCTGGAGGGCCGTGAGAGGCCTATCGATGTGCGCCACCTGCCGATTTAGACACATGGCGCACAGTGACATGCCCTGGAGGGTGGTGAGAGGCCGGTCATTGTGCAGCTGTTTGGCGAAAAGGCACCGCCGCCGGAATATGCGGCCTCCGGCGGCTGGGCGCTGCGGGGAGCTCCGCCCCAAGGGGCTCTCCTCGCGCCCTGCCATGGGGAAGCCGGGATTCCCGGTCGGAGCCGGGAATGACGGGGGCGGATAGTTCGGGGATGACTCTACCCTTCGTTCTTCTCGAGCGGCACGTCGAAGACGTCGCCGTCGGAAGCGGCGTAGGTCTCTGGGAAGATGGTGCGGCATTCGGACTCGTAGTCCTTGATGCTCTGGTGCCGGGAAGAGTAGTGCCCGATCACCAGCTTGCCGACACCCGCCTCAAGGGCACAGCGGGCGGCCTGGAGGGTGGTGGAATGATGGCGCTGGGCGGCTTTGTCCGCCATCTCTTCAATATAGGTAGTCTCGTGATAAAGCAGGTCTACACCGCTAACCCAGGAAGCTTCCTCAGCGAAAGGAGCCGTGTCTGAGCAATATGCGTAAGACCTAGGCGAGAACGGCTTGTAGCCGAGTTCCTCCAAAGGAAGTGTAAGGACGCTGCCGTCAGGGAGTTCACGTACAACATCCTCTCCCCTCTTGACCGCAGCGATTTCAGCCAGCGAGAGCCCATATTCGGAAATCTTCCATTTCCTGACGTTGTACTGCGGCTCTTTCTCCTTGAAGAGGAAACCGAATGTCTCTATCCCGTGATTGAGCGGGAAGGCGGAAACCTCCAGCGACTTGGTTTCATATACCACTTCCGGAGCCTTCATGGAAAGCGGGATATGCCTGATTTCGAAACCGATACCCTCCCCGTAATAAGAGAGGAAGAACTTAAGCAGCGGGCCGAAGGAAGCCGGAGCGTAGATATTCAGAGGCTGCGGCCTGGCGAACATCCCCATCGTCGAAAGGAGCCCGTATATCCCGAATACGTGGTCACCGTGGATGTGGGATATGAATATTGAATCGATCCTCAGGAGATGGATGTGACAGTCCTGGAGGCGTGTCTGAACGCCTTCCCCGCAATCGATTAAAAATGAGCGCCCGTGTACGGTAAGTACCTGGGCGCTCTGTGATCTTCCGGTAGAGGGCTTCGCCGAAGCGGTACCCAGGACCGTCAAAGTGAAATCCATGTATTATTCACCTTTTTCGAGTTTCTCCTTGAGAGCAGCAAGAGCATCGATGTCGCCAAGGGTGGTCTTCTCCAGGTTGGAGCTGATCTTCTTGACAGCCCTCTTGGTAGCGCCAGCCTCTGCAGCGGCCTTCTCCATCTTGGCCTCTGAATAGGTCCTCAGGTGGGAAAGAAGGATCCTGCGGGTGCTCCTGCGAAGCTCGACAACCTTGAACGGAAGGGTCTCGCCTGCGATAGCCGGCTTGCCGTCTTCCTTGATGAGGTCACGTGAGAATGCGAAGCCTTCGTCTTCACCGTCAAGCTTGATGTTGGCGCCCTTGTCGGTAAGGGAAGCGATGGTACCTTCGACTGTGGAACCGACAGGGTACTTCTCCTCGATTGCATCCCAAGGGTTAGGAGTGAGCTGCTTGTGACCGAGGCTGAGCTTGTGGTTGGCCTCGTCGAAGTCAAGGATCATAACGTCGATCTCCTCACCAGGGGAAACGAGCTCTGAAGGATGCTTGATCTTGTTCCAGGAGAGGTCGCTGATGTGGATCAGACCCTCGACACCGTCCTCCGGCTCTGCGAATACACCGAAGTTGGTGATATTGCGGACGACTGCCTTGTGAACGGAACCCACAGGGTACTTGTCGCGGATGCTCTCCCAAGGGTTAGGGGTAAGCTGCTTCAGACCGAGGGACATCTTCCTGTTCTCACGGTCGATGGAAAGAACCTGGGCCTCGACCTCGTCGCCGACCTTCAGGAATTCCTGAGCGCTGTGGAGCCTTGGAGACCAAGACATTTCGGAAACATGGATAAGTCCTTCGACACCTGGCTCGATCTCAACGAACGCACCGTAATCGGCGATGAGGACTACCTTACCCTTGACAGTGTCACCGACCTTGATGTTCTGGTCGAGATTGTCCCAAGGATGTGGAGTGAGCTGCTTGTAACCGAGGGCGATCCTCTTCTGCTGAGGGTCGAATTCCTTGACGACGACCTTGATCTTCTGGTCGAGGGCGACGACTTCCTCAGGATTGTCGATCCTGCCCCAGGAAAGATCAGTGATGTGGATGAGACCGTCAACACCGCCGAGATCGACGAATACACCGTAGTTGGTGATGTTCTTGACGGTTCCTTCAAGGATCTGTCCCTTCTCGAGCTTGCTGATGAGCTCAGCCCTGCGCTGCTCCTGCTCTGCCTCGAGAAGAGCCTTGTGGGATACGACGACGTTGCGGAACTCCTGGTTGATCTTGACGATCTTGAAGTCCATTGTCTGGTTGACATAAGCATCGTAGTCGCGGATAGGCTTGATGTCGATCTGGGAACCAGGAAGGAATGCCTCGATTCCGAATACATCGACGATCATGCCGCCCTTGGTGCGGGTCTTGATGAAGCCCTTGACGATCTCGTCGTTGTTGCAAGCCTCATTGACACGGTCCCAGGACTTGAGGGCGCGAGCCTTCTTGTGGGAAAGGATCAGCTGACCCTTCCTGTCCTCTGCGGACTCTACATAGACCTCAACTTTGTCGCCAACTTTGAGGTCAGGGTTGTAACGGAACTCAGGAGCCGCGATGACACCTTCGCTCTTGTAACCTATATTTACGATAACCTCTCTTTTGTTGATGCCGGTGACGGTACCCTCGACGACCTCGTTCTCGACGATCTTGGAAAGGGTCTGGTCATAGGCCTCTTCAATCTCTTTCTTGTCTGCTTTTCCGTAGATTTCGGAGCTTCCTTCAAAGGCTTCCCAATCGAAGTCCTCAGGAGCGACTGAAGCGTTGAGAAATTTTTCTTCTGCCATAATTGAAATAAAAAGTAACTAGTTGTTTAACAATATTTTAGCGCCCTACCGGACGAGCTTTCAAAGCGTAGCCGGTCAAAAGGCTCGCAAAATTAGAGAAAAATATCTGATTTACAATGAGTAAATTAGAAAAAATCAGAGCATTTTCTTCCTGCGGAAGATATACAGGACGAAGGCGACGGTAAGAAGCATGAAGCCGAGCAGTACAAGCCACGCCCACCACTTGTCCATGAACGGAAGCGGCACGTTCATTCCGTAGAAACTCGCGACGAGTGTCGGAGGCATAAGGAGCACCGAAACCAGGGTGAATACCTTCATGATGTTGTTCTGCTCCAGGTTGATCAGACCTACGACGGTTTCCTGGAGATACTCCAGTCTCTCGAAACTGAAATCGGCATGGTTGATCAGGGAAGTGATATCCTGGAGGATGACGTTGAAACGTCTCTGTAGATCACGAGGATACTTGTCACTCTTGAGCAGGTTGGAAATCAGGCGCTGCTTATCCACGATGTTCTCGCGGACAAGCATGGTATTCTCCTGCAACTGATTGATATCCAAAAGGAAGTCCTCATTTATATCCTCCTGCTGGTTGATGCGCTTGCTGTACAGGGCGATCTCCTTGGACATCAACTCGATCATATCAGCATCAAGGTCGACTCGCTGGTCCATGATGCTTGCGAATACCGTGTAGCCGCTTGCATATAGCTGCGGCATGGCGATGATCTTTCTCTGGAGCTCGGTGAATGAACGGAGAGGAACATCGCGGAGTGTAGCCAGGGCCTTACCGACGAAAGTGAAGGAAACCGCCTCCATGGAGTAGTCTTCCGGTCCAGGCATCAGGAAGTTGGTATTGGCGAAGATTGCTTTCTCGCTTTCCGAGAAACGGGAGGAACTCTCGATCTCCTCTGCCTGCGCACGGCTCTGTATTTCCACCTCCAGGAACTCGTCGACGGTATGCTTCTCATCACCCGATGGTGAAAGCATATCTATCCAGAGGACGTCGTCCCTATTCATTGTGGAAAGCTCCGATTCAGACTGGGATACCAACAGCTTGCCGTTCTGTCTGTAGAAAATAGCAATCATAATCTTCCTGTCAAGTAGCTGACATTACGGAATAGTCAGCTTACAAAAATAGGAATATTTTCGCAAAAGATGCTCAGATAGAGGAAAAAATCGTTCAGATGAGGCCGGTAAGCACCCCGATGCCGATGGCGATCAATACCGCACCCCCGACTATTTCTGCCGGTCGTCCGAAGCGGCTGCCTATCTTCACTCCGCCGAATACACCGACCGTCACCACCAGGAAAGTCACGATGAACAGGGTTATCAGGTTCACGGCCATGGTCCTGACCGGCGTACCACAGAGTGAGAGGCTGATTCCTACGGCGAACGCGTCTATGCTGGTGGCGAAAGCTCCCAGCAGTATATTCTTGAAACCGTTAAGGTTCTGCTGCCGCTCCTCTCCTTTCAGGGCTTCAAGGACCATCGAGCCTCCCACATAGAGCAGGAGCAGGAATCCGATGATGTCCGCAATCCTGTGAAGATGGCCCGCGAACAGGTCGCCGAAAAGCCAGCCCGACAGCATTAGGATGATGTGGATAGTACTGAATATCAAGGCTATGGGAAAGACCTCCCTCCAAGTCACCCTCCTCAGGGTGAGACTTGAGCAGGTGGTGACTGCAAAACAGTCGGCACAAAGGGAAAGTGCAAGTAATATCGCTTCAAGGATCCACATATCCCATCATGGTTTGAACTGCTGCCTGTTCACGATGGAACGGCCCAGGGTCAGTTCGTCGGCATATTCCAGGTCATCGCCGAAGCCAAGCCCGCGAGCAAGGGAAGAAACCCTGATCCCGAAGCCGGAAATAAGCCGGTAGATATAGAATGAGGTCGTCTCCCCTTCCACGTCGCCGCTCAGCGCCAGTATGATTTCGATGTCTTCCGGGGCTGTCTCTCCAGACGTAACCATGGACTTTACCCGCTCCACGAGGGCTGCCACCGTGATGTCGGAAGGACCGACTCCGGCTATCGGGGATATGATTCCTCCCAGGACATGGTACAACCCGTGATACTGGCCTGTATTCTCTATGCTCATCACGTCCCTGACATTCTCCACGACACAGATGGTCCTTCGGTCCCTGGACTTGTCGGAACAGATCGGGCATATTTCCTCATCGGAGATCATGCTGCACTCCCTGCAATACTTAGCCTCGTCCCTGAGGCGAACGATCGAGTCAGCGAAATGATGGACATTCTCCTCTGGCTGGCGGAGCAGATGCAGGGCAAGCCTCAAGGCACTCCGCTTCCCCACTCCCGGGAGCGAACCTATCGCCTGCACTGCGTTTTCAAGAAGCTTGGAAGGGTATTTTTCAGGAATATTCATTTCTCGTCCTTATTAAATCAGGCGATGGAAGTCCTGGCCTGCAAGGATGCAATGGCACTGCGCACCGATCCACATGAATACAGGAGGGAACGTGCCTGTCCGAAGTCTTCGATTCCGGTCGCTTCCATGATCATCTTCGTCCCCTTCTCCACGAGGTCCTCTTCTCCGCAATGGTAACGCACAAGTCCCTCCAGTGGCGAAGGAATGATGGTGGAGAACTGCACCCCGTACGGTTCGGCCACCTTCAAGAGTATCTCCCGGTGGGCATATCCGAACCCGCCGACCACCCCGACAGGATGGCGTTGGATGTCATATTGCTTCAGGACGCGTTCGAAAAAGTTGCGGAAATTACCATCCACCAATGACTTGACATATTCGGAAGAGGGATATCTCTCCATGATCCAAGGAACGAAGGAGCCAAGATACCCGGCAGGAGCGCCGCCCCTGTAAACGTTGGCGACTACGGTCATGTAATCAACCTTGAAATCCCTCGCGAATTCCCCTGCCACCGGTTCCGGAACCAGTCCTTTCAGGAAATCGGACATGAAAAGCTTTCCGAGCCTTGCCCCGCCGCCTTCGTCTCCGAGAATGAATCCACCGGAGCGGATATTCTTCACGATCCGCACACCGTCGTAAAGGCAGCTGTTCGAGCCGGTCCCGAGTATCGCCGCGATACCAGGCTTGTGCCCGCAGACGGCCCTGGCTGCAGCCAGAAGGTCGGAAGCATATTCGATGACGGCATCAGGGAAATGTGCTTTCAGTACCTTGTCCAGTTCCCTGGCCAACTCCGGAACTTCGTCTCCTTCAGATGAAACCAATCCGGCGGCATAGAAATGGATCCTGTCCACCTTCTCGCGCAGGTCTTCCGCCTCCAGCTCCGCAAGCGCCTGGTTGACAGTCGTTTCATTAACCTCTTCGGACATGGTTGCCAGATTGATCCCGCCAGTCTTGATGAATACCGGGATTCCGTCACCGGCCACTGCACACCAATCCGCCTTGGTAGCTCCGCTCTCTATGATCAGTATCATTCCGAAATACGATAAGTTGTCTGCAAATATAATAAACCTGCTCCGATACCGCAATTCACGCCCTGCAGATATCTCCATGCGTGCAAGGTCTGTCTCAATCTCGGAGACCTTACACGAAAACCCTGTCTAAACGTGCAAGGTCTCGGATGGAAATGAAGACCTGACACATTAACTATCAGAAGAATCTGGGATAGGGATATTAAGGAAAAGGATGAACAGTTTTATGTCCGAAATAATAATCAACACTTGGAAATACGGGCAAATTGGAGTATTTTCACGATTGGAACATAATTAATGACATATGAAAAGGATATCTCTCAGGCTCATCGCTGTTCTGGCAGCATTGACATTGACTCTTTCCGCTTTCGCACAGCTTCCATTCCAGGACAAGACCCTCAGCCCGGAACAAAGGGCCGCGGACATCGTCGAAAGGCTGACCCTCGAAGAGAAGGCTGCGCTGCTGCGTTACGATTCCCCTGCGGTCGAAAGGCTCGGTATCCCGGCCTACAACTGGTGGAACGAAGCCCTTCACGGAGTTGCGAGGAACGGAAACGCCACTGTGTATCCGATGCCTGTCGCGATGGCAGCGACCTTCGACCCGCAGCTTATCGAAGAGGTGTTCACTTCCGTAAGCGACGAAGCCAGGGTCAAGTACCGGCTGGCGAGGACGGTGGAGAACCCGGATAATTACTGGTACAAGGGCCTGACATTCTGGACCCCGAACATCAATATATTCAGGGATCCCAGATGGGGCCGAGGTATGGAGACATATGGAGAGGATCCGTACCTGACCGGCCAGCTGGGAATGGCCGTGGTCAGGGGGCTCCAGGGAGAACGGGAGAACGGGAGCATGAAGGCACAGGCCTGCGCAAAGCACTTTGCGGTACATTCCGGTCCCGAGTCCACCCGACACAGTTTCGATGTCAGGGTATCGGAAAGGGACTTGCGGGAAACTTACCTGCCTGCTTTCCGGGACCTTGTAGTCAAGGCCAAGGTCGATGAGGTGATGTTCGCATACAACCGTTTCGAGGGATATCCTTGCGGCGCCAGTGAACGTCTGCTGAAGGACATACTGAAGGATGAATGGGGCTTCGAGGGATTGATAGTCAGCGATTGCTGGGCAGTAAGTGACTTCTTCAAAGGCCACGGCTGGTCCGACAATCCTGTGGAAGCCATAGCTGCAGCCATAAACGCCGGAATGGACCTCGAATGCGGAGCGCTTACTCCTCTCGCAGTCAAGGCGGTGAAGGAAGGCCTGCTCGACGAAGCCACGATAGATGAGAGGCTGACAAAGTTGTTTACAGTCAGGTTCGCATTGGGAGAGATGGATTTCGAGTCCCCTTGGGACAATATTCCTGAAGAGGTGCTCTGCTCGGAAAGTCACTCTGAGCAGGCCCTGGACATCGCCCGGAAGAGCCTCGTACTGCTTTCCAACGATGGGATCCTGCCTCTGAAAGAAGGTGCCAGGATCGGCCTTACGGGTCCGAACGCGGCTGATTCCGTGATGATGTGGGGAAATTACAACGGCTTCCCTCTGCGCACCGTCACACTGCTGGACGCACTGAAGGCCCGGATTCCTGAGCTGAAATATGTAAAAGGCTGCTCACACGCTGCTGAACTCGATTCAACCGCTACCGACATCGACGCCGTGGTAAAGGAATTCGAGGACTGCGACATAGTGATATTCGCAAGCGGTATCTCTCCTTCCCTTGAAGGCGAGGAGATGCCTGTCACGATCCCTGGTTTTTCCGGTGGGGACAGGACATCCATAGAACTTCCTGCTATCCAGAAGCAACTCATAGCCGCACTTGCACAGGCCGGGAAGAAGGTCGTCCTGGTCAATTTCTCGGGTAGCGCCATAGCCCTGGCGGACGAAGCCGGATCCTGTTGCGCAATCCTGCAAGCATGGTATCCGGGCCAGGAAGGAGGCACAGCGATCGCCGACGTGCTTTTCGGCGACTTCAATCCCTGCGGGAAACTGCCGGTGACTTTCTACGCCGATGATTCCCAGCTGCCGGATTTCGATGATTATGCGATGACGGGAAGGACTTACCGCTACTTTACCGGAACACCTCTGTATCCTTTCGGTCACGGACTGGGTTATTCGGAATTCAAATACCGCAGACCTAGAGTCAGGAACACCGAATCCGGCAAGGAACTGGTCCTGAGACTCAAGAACAAAGGCAGGATGGACGGAGATGAAATCGTACAGGTCTATTTAAGCCGCCCTGATGACACGGAAGGTCCGGTGAAGGCTCTCAAGGCATTCAAGAGGGTCCCGGTCAAGGCCGGAAAGACGGTAAAGGTAGTCATCCCTCTCGATAAGGAGACCTTCGAATGGTGGAATCCTGAAAGCGGCAGGATGGAATATCGTGCCGGAAAATACATCCTCCATGTGGGCGGATCGTCGGATGCGTCCGTCCAAAAGACCGTAAAGGTCCGTATCTGACAATCAGGAGTTTACTAACGAAGTGCCTTCTTCAGCACGGGCAGGATATGGTCCGTGTAGCGCATCATTCCCAAGTCCGTGAAGTGCACGCCGTCCACGGTAGCTTCACCGTCGTCCCCTATCATACCCTTCGTGGAGACATAATACAGCTTCTTCTCACCGGCTTTCTTCAGTTTCAAGAACAGGGCCCTTTGGGCGGCATTCCTGGTTTCGACCTCCTTTCGGATCCTGTTGTCGAACCTTGAATGAGGATATGTCGGATCCTCGACGAATACCACCGGGACAGATGGATGCTTGTCCCTAAGGATCCTGAAGAACTTTTCTCCTCTTTCCTCAATCCGGTCGACTGAGGAATTTGGGACATAATCCAGCACGAATACGGCCGGATTCTCGACCTGCGCCATAAGTTCAGCGATCTCATAGTCCATTATCGCGTTGCCGCTGAAACCCAGGTTTATGACTTCCCTGTCGAGCCTGCGCCCGATGATGGCTGTGAATGCCATCCCCGGACGGTTGGCACAGCCCCCTTGCAGGATGCTGGAGCCATACATCACGATAGGACTGCCAGACTTCGGACTCTGCACCGCAGGGCCCTCGAAGACCGATCCTTCATCAAATCCAAGTTCCAGGCTTTCCAGATTGGTATACAGCGGAAGGTAGAGCATATATTCCCTCATGACCGGATCCATGTCCTTGACCAGCTTCTTTGTCCTTACTTCAGTCTCTTTCCAAAGGAATCCGCTTCCTGCGAACCTCCAGCCATCCTTTCCAGTAAGGATATAAAGGTCCAAACCGTTATCACCCACGTCGGTCATATGAGCCATATGATGCTTCGTCGGCTTCCAGCGCGCAGTAATCGTGGTGGAGTTGGAACGGAAACGGACATACAGACCGGCGGAGTTCCTCCCGAGGTTCCAGAGGGCCTCGCGGGATATATCCTTGTAGGCAAGCGGGAGCCTTTCATAACGCCCGGAAGTATTCTCAATGCACTTACCGTAAAGCGGGAAGACGGAAGCGTCCACAAAGACCGTCTCTTTCTCCTGTGCGAAGGCACCTGCGATGGCGAACAACAAGGCCGCCACGGTGGAAAAGAATTTTGATCTATTCATATCAGGATGTTTAAGCAACGAATTTCCCTCTCTTGAACCAGCGGAACAGGCCATAGGCGGATGCGATCACGTATGCCGCGTAAAGGATCGTAAGCCACATCTTCCCGGCCATCGAGCACATCACCACCAGGATGATGTCTCCGATTATCCAGAGGATCCAATGATAAGGGATCGACCTGGCCAGCCAGAACATAGCGACCACACAGAGCGACGTGGACAATGCATCCAGGATCGGATTACTGTCGTGAAGCACTTCCAGCAACCAGATAAGCAGCGCAGTGCCTGCAATGAATATGGCGAGGCTCCAGAGTCCTGTCTTGAGGGACAGGTGGGTGAGGTGGATATCCTCTCCGGCGGCCTTGTCCTCTGCATTCAGGGCCAGGCTGTCCTTCTTCCACTGGTACAGGCCCCAGACGGCCATCACTACGTAATAGATGTTCAACCCCATATTCGCCCAATTACTCTCCAGGAAGAACTGGATGGCGCAGGCTGTACTGGTGACCATTCCGAAGTACCACATTTCGTTTTTCTGCAGCACCTCGCATACGACGTACGGGATCCCCAGCACAAGGGCTATTATCTCGATAATCTGTACGATATCCATAACTGACTATTTCTTAAATGCAAAATAAACAAAAAACGGCGAACGGAACAAGCCCAAGACCATCGCCGTTCAAAGTGGGTAAGGCCGGATGGTTTGCATAACCTCATCCTCTTCCAGAATACGAAGGCTTCGGAAAGGCTGATTGACAGCAAACTCCTTAAAAGATATGGCTGCCCCTCCGGACAGATAGTCGAAAGCCAATCCATCTCTGTCAATGCCATGTGGTCGACCTGAGGTAAATATGCTGCACACAGACCTGACCTGGATTGGTGTAGGAGGCCGATTGACGTGCAGCACCTGCCGTTTTGAACCCCTGCTGCACATTGACCTACTCTGGAGGAGTGTAGTAGGCCGATTGATGTGCAGCTATTTGGCAAAACGACCGATCTATCAAGAGTTTCAAGTCTGAAGCACGTCGCGAGGGGGCCGGTTGTGTACATAATCGGGGCTATTTGTACGCATCTGAGAACTTGAGGTTCCAGTTGAGTACAAAAACACGGCAAATTGTCCCCAACTGCGATCTTGAGGTTCCAGTTGAGTACATTATGGCCCGAAATCGTACCCAACCACAACCTCAGACCACGAAAGTTATTTCATCCTTCGTCCCTGCGAGCTGATTGATCAAATCGTGCCGGAATCGCAACGATTATGATATATATAACCGATTTGATATATACATATCGTTGATAGAATGGCGATTAGGTCTCACATCAATAAAAGGGAGAAGCAGTAGGATTCTGGGTGCGATGTGTAACTAACCAATCTTGGCACCGTCGCTGGAATATGCGGTCTCCGGCGGCTGGGCGCTGCGGGGAGCTACACCCCCAAAGGGCTTTCCTCGCGCCCCGCCAAAGGTCCGACGGGATTCCTGGTCGAGCCGGGGATGACGGACAAGAGGTAGGCGACAGCCGGCTGCAACGTCAGGGCGCATTTACCCGTATAGGGCTGCGAAGCAGCAAGCGACCGGTGTTGCAGCCGCTGACGCAAGGATTCCATGTCGGAGCCGGAAATGACGGGATCCCTGGGCAAGTCGGGGATGACGGACAAGAGGTAGGCGACAGCCGGCTGCAACGTTAGGGCGCATTTACCCGTATAGGGCTGCGAAGCAGCAAGCGACCGGTGTTGCAGCCGCTGGCGCAATAGATCCCCGGGCGAGCCGGGGATGACTGTCGAGCCGGGAATGACGGTCGAGCCGGAAATGACGGGATCCCCGGACAGGTCGGGGATGACGGGTGGGGATAAAAAAGAGACCGACGGGATGTCGGTCTCCTTAGGATTCGAATGGCCGAGTCATTCAGCCTTGGCCGGAGATTATTCAGCCTTGCCGTCGGAACCAAGCACGTTCACGATCTTGTGGGTGTAGAGCTTCTTCATCTCATCACGGGCAGGACCGAGATACTTCCTTGGATCGAACTCGCCCGGCTTCTCGTTGAAGACCTTGCGGACAGCGGCTGTCATGGCAAGACGGGAATCGGAATCGATGTTGATCTTGCATACAGCGCTCTTGGAAGCCTCGCGTAGCTGTTCCTCAGGAATACCTACAGCGTCAGGAAGTTTGCCACCGTTGGCATTGATGATGTCCACATATTCCTGTGGGACGGAAGAAGAGCCATGGAGTACGATAGGGAATCCAGGGAGCTTCTTCTCGATCTCGTGGAGAACGTCGAATGCGAGTGGCGGAGGAACAAGACGACCGGTCTTAGGGTCCCTTGTGCACTGCTCCGGCTTGAACTTGTATGCACCGTGGGATGTTCCAATGGAGATGGCGAGAGAGTCGCAACCTGTACGGGTAGCGAAATCGATCACCTCCTCAGGCTTGGTATAGTGGGATTCCTCAGCGGAAACCTCATCCTCGACACCTGCGAGGACACCCAGTTCGGCCTCAACGGTCACATCGTACTTGTGTGCATATTCAACGACCTTCCTGGTGAGGGCGATATTGTCCTCATAAGGGAGGGAGGATGCATCGATCATAACGGAAGAGAAGCCCATGTCGACGCAGCTCTTGCAAAGCTCGAAAGAATCGCCGTGATCGAGATGGAGGCAGATTTGAGGATGCTCCCATCCGAGTTCCTTTGCATATTCAACAGCACCCTGTGCCATGTAACGGAGAAGAGTCTGGTTGGCATAGTTGCGTGCGCCCTTGGAAACCTGGAGGATTACAGGGGACTTTGTTTCGGCAGCAGCCTGGATGATAGCCTGGAGCTGCTCCATATTGTTGAAATTGAATGCAGGGATGGCATAACCGCCTTTAACGGCTTTTGCGAACATTTCTTTGGTGTTCACAAGACCAAGTTCTTTGAATGAAACCATAATAGTTGTTTTGAATATTTAGTAATCGTTAAATCCGTATCGTGCAAATTTAGTCTTTTTCGGACAAATAATGAATATCTATTCCAGCAATGAAACATATTTCCTCTTCACCACTCCCCTGCGGCCCGTCTCGATGATTAAAGGAAGGCCTGAAAGGTCGAACGTATCGAGCAGTTTGCGTGCGGAAGCAGGATCGGATTCCGACAGTGCATCCATATCCACTTCGAAATACCTGTATCCGGAAATCCTGGCCGCTTCCACCTCCAGTGCACAGACCGGACAGCCCGTGGTATGGAAAAGAAGATATCCGCCCCTGCGGCGGAACTTGTTCCATCCCTTGATCGAGGATATCTTCGGAATCCTCGAACCGACAGGAGTCCGGGAGAGCAGATCGCCCATCATCCGGGCCAGTCCTACCACCTTGAGGGTGTCATCGGCAGTATTCCATATTCCCGGCCTGCCAAGGATATATTCGTCAATGAATGGCTTTGCCCCGGCCATATGGACCTCATCGCGTTTCGGGACCAGATAATACAGCAGATCTCCCTCAAGATGCTTGAACATCAGGGTATCCCCTTTGCCGAGGGTCCTTTGCTCCAGAAGCCCCGCAGTCTCCAGGATATCCATGGCATCCAGATCCTCGCCGTAAGAAGCGAACAAATTGTCGAAAAGAGCGTTGGAGGACTCCCCTCCGTAGGTATAGTCTTCACGGGATATGAGGATGTCCAGGATCTGTTCGAGGGCGTCCGTATCCATACCTCGTCCGACTATCTTTCCGGTGCGGTCGAGAAGGAACATCCTCGGAGTCTGGAGGACTCCGTATTTCTTCTGATAGTCCGAATGGACCTCGGGATCCCATACGTGGATCACTTCTGTTGCCTCAGCCCTGAGATTGAAGCGGTCCGTGCGCCATTCCAGCCATTCATCCGGATCGTCTCCGGTGCAGAAAGCATATACATCGACAGGATAGTCCTTAGTATTCAGCTTGCTCCTGAGCAGGATGGTCTCCATCTTGCATTTCGCGCAATCCGTATCGTAGAAGAACAACACCCTGTAGCGCTTGGCCGGTCCTCCGATCCTTACAGTATCGCCTTGTAGGTCAAATGCTTCCAGCGAAGGAGCCTGCATACCGAGGAGAGACTGCCTGTTGAAATCAGCGAATATCCTCGCATCCAGCAGTTCCATCTCGCTGCGCATCTCAGCCTTGCCCGTAGAGAACCAGTTGTCGGTGACATGGATGGCCACAGCCTCATCCCCCATCACCGGAGAGTTGAAATAGTGGTCATATACCTTCTGGGCGATGTAGTCCCTGACCTCAGGTGTCCTGGCGGACTCGATCAGGATGTCGCATTCGCGCTCCTTCACTTCAATCCGTTCCGGTTCCAAAGTCTTGAAATACTCCTCGAGACGGCTGTCCAGGGCCTTCAGCGTAGTAGAATCAGGCTTCTGCGCCACGCTCAAAGCCGGAAAACCCAGCCATAGCACTAAAGCCAGGACTATGAACACCAGCCGTTTCATTTCACCTGTGGAAGGACGACTCCTTCCGGAATGAACTGCGACAGGTCCCCGTGGTGGCTGACCACGTCCCTCACCGCCGAAGACGAAATGTGTGAATATTCCTGGGCGGTCGGGATGATGATGGTGTCGATTTCCGGAGCCAGATGACGGTTGGCATCGGCGACAGCCTGCTCATTGTCGAAATCCGTCATGTTCCTTACACCCCTGACGATGTGGCGTATCCCAAGGGTACGGCAGATGTCGACGGTAAGGCCTTCATAATGGGTGATCCTCACTCCTTCCATGCCCTTGGTGGCCTGGCGGATGATATCCTCGCGCTGCTCCATGGTAAAGAAACCACGCTTTGCCTGATTGACGCCGACGGCTACGACGACTTCATCGAATATCGTCAACGCCCTGGTGAGGATGTTCAGGTGACCTGAAGTGAAAGGGTCAAAAGACCCTGGGAATAATGCTGTCTTCTTCATTTCTTATAATTGCCAGTCGATCGGAGCCTTTCCCTCCGAAACAAGGATTTCATTGGTTTTGGAAAAGTGGCGGCAGCCGAAGAAGGCTCCGCGTGCAAGAGGAGAAGGGTGGGCGGCTTCCAGGACATAGTGCCTGGATGTGTCGATCAGAGCCTTCTTGCTGCGGGCGAAATTGCCCCAGAGCAGGAATACGATACCGCTGCGGTTAGCGGAGAGGTAGCTGATCACGGCATCGGTGAACGGCTCCCAGCCTATCTTGCTGTGGGAAGCCGCCATTCCGGCCTCGACGGTAAGGATTGCATTCAGCAGAAGGACTCCCTGCCTTGCCCATCCTTCCAGATTGGTCCTTCCGCTCATCCTGATACCCAGGTCATCCTCGATTTCCTTGAATATGTTCTTAAGGGAAGGAGGAGCAGGTACGTTGTCCGGAACCGAGAAGCTCAAGCCCATCGCCTGCCCGTAACCGTGGTAAGGATCCTGGCCCAGGATGACAGCCTTCACCTTGTCCACGGGTGTCAGTTCGAAGGCCTTGAATATCTCTCCTCCCGGAGGATAGATAGTCTTTCCCAAGGCTTTCTCCTGATGCAGATAACGCGCAAGCGCGGCAAAGTAGGGTTTGTCAAACTCTCCTTGCAGCGCCTGCTTCCAGCTTTCTTCGATCCTTACTTCCATATCATACGAAAATATGACCTATGACTTCGTCAATCGTCCTGACATAGTGGAAAGACAACCCTTCTATGTACACCGGCTTGATGTCCTCGATGTCCTTCCGGTTATCCTCCGAGATGACGATCTCAACCACACCGGCTCGCTTTGCGGCAAGGATCTTTTCCTTGATGCCGCCCACCGGAAGCACCCTGCCGCGCAGGGTCATCTCTCCGGTCATCGCTATCCCTTTCCTGACAGCCTGTCCCCTGAAGGCGGACACCATCGAGCTGACCATCGTTATTCCGGCAGATGGGCCGTCCTTCGGTACCGCGCCCTCCGGCACGTGGACATGGATGTCCTTCTTGGCGAACTCTTCGGATGTCATGTTCGCCAGCTGAGGATGCGCCTTGATATACTGGTAGGCGATGGTAGCGGATTCCTTCATCACGTCACCGAGGTTGCCGGTCATCGTCATGACACCCTTTCCATCGCTGACGGAACTCTCCACGAAAAGGATTTCCCCGCCGAGCTGGGTCCAGGCAAGGCCTGTAACCACTCCCGGAGCTTCATTGCCCTTCTGGAGGTCATGGAAGTTGGTCGGCAGCCCGAGATATTCCTTGAGATGCTCCTTCTTGATGACGGTCGGATAATCCTGGCCAAGGGCTATCTTCTTCGCAGTAACGCGTGAAATCTTCGCTATCTGCTTTTCGAGTCCGCGAACGCCGGATTCGTGGGTATATTCATCTATTATCTTCTCAAGGGCGGCCTTGTCAATGCGCAGTTCCTTCCTGCCGATACCGTGCTCCTCCAACTGCTTCGGCACAAGGTACCGCTTGGCAATCTCCATCTTCTCCTCGGCAAGGTATCCCGTGACATTGATCATCTCCATCCTGTCGAGCAAGGCCGACTGCACGGTGGAAACGGTGTTCGCAGTGGTGATGAAAAGGACGTTGGACAGATCGTAGTCTATGTCCAGATAATTGTCATGGAAGGCTACATTTTGCTCAGGGTCAAGTACTTCCAAGAGTGCAGAAGACGGGTCTCCCTTGTAGTCGCTGCCAACCTTGTCGATTTCGTCGAGGACTATCACCGGATTGGAGGTACCGGCTCTCTGGATACCGTTCAGGATACGTCCCGGCAGGGCCCCTACATAGGTCTTGCGGTGTCCCCTGAGCTCGGCTTCGTCATGCATGCCTCCCAGGGCTATGCGTACGTATTTCCTTCCGAGCGCCTTGGCTATGGATTTACCGAGGCTGGTCTTGCCGACTCCCGGAGGGCCGTAGAGACAGAGGATCGGCGACTTCATATTGCCTTTCAGCTTGAGGACCGCAAGGTATTCGATGATCCTGTCCTTGACAGTATCCAGGCCGTAATGGTCCGCATCCAGGACTTTCTGGGCGTGTTTCAGGTCAAGATTGTCCTTGGACATCTCACCCCATGGGAGGTCCAGCATGAATTCGATGTAGTTATACTGGATACTGTAGTCCGGCGAAGACGGATTGTACTTCTCGAGCTTGGACAATTCTTTCTCGAACTGCTCCCCCACTTCCTTAGGCCATTTCTTCGCCTGGGCTCTCTGGCGGAACTTCTCGAATTCCTCTTCCTCATCCATCCCAAGCTCTTCCTGGATGGTCCTGAGCTGGTTGTTGAGATAATATTCCCTCTGCTGCTGGTCGATGTCGCTCTTGACTTTCTGGTTGATTTCCTGCTTGATCTTGAGCAGCTGGGTCTGGGTGTCCAGGGCGGCCAGAAGCTTCATGGACCTGACTTTCACGTCGTCGTACCTGAGCAGGTCCACTTTCTCAGGGAAGTTCTCCAGCTCGATGGTCGTGGCGATGAAGTTCACCAGGAACGCAAAGTTGTCGATGGACTTCAAGGCTCCCACAGCCTCTTTCGGAGCGAAGGAAGACGAGCGTATGATAGCAGAAGCCTTTTCCTTCAGGGACTCGGCAATCATCTTGGTACTGTTGTCGTCCTGAGGGATGATGTCATCGATATATGTGACAGCAGCGGTGATGTACGGGGAATACGAGAATATATTCCCCACCTTTATCCTTTTTATACCCTGGAGGATGGCGGTAATGGTGCCGTCCGGCATCTCAAGTACCTTCATTATCTTGGCGACCGTACCATATTCGAAGAGGTCCTGTTTGCGAGGGTCCTCTACGGATATGTCATTCTGGGGCACGGCTCCGATGAAAGAATCACGCTTCTCCGCTTCCCGGATGAGGGCGATGGATTTTTCGCGCCCGATCGTCACCGGATACACCATGTTGGGGAAGAGAACCGCGTTCCTCAATGCCAGGACCGGCAGGCTGTCAGGCAGGTCGCCGGGGTTGACCTTGATCTCGGATTCGCCTTGCATAACCGGAATTATGTTGACCTCCGCACCTGCGGGGAACATAATGTCGTTGATATTGTCTGTATTCATAGATATTTCCTGATTAAGCGCGCACGTGAGTTATCTGCCAATTTGACAGAAGGAGTCCCTCTCCGGGCGCGTATGGATATATGGTCAATCACCGTGCCATAAAAAAGCGAAAAAGAATTTTTCATACTGCTTTGAATATTAAAAAAATAAGACTATTTTTGCAACCCCGAATGAATTTCGGGACTTATCGTTTATCCTATAAATATTAGTATATTATGACAAAGGCAGAAATCGTAAATGAGGTTGCGAAGTCAACCGGTATCGAGAAAATCGCAGTTCAGTCCGTTATCGAGGCTTTCATGGAGACTGTCAAGGGTTCCATCATCAGGAAGGAGCCTGTCTATCTTCGCGGATTCGGAAGCTTCATCATCAAGCACAGGGCTAAGAAGGCTGCTCGCAACATCACCAAGAAGACTACCATGACGATCCCTGCACACGATATCCCAGCTTTCAAGCCAGCAAAGGTATTCGTCAACGCAGTAAAGGAAGAGAAATAATCAAAAATCCAGCATTATGCCAAGCGGTAAAAAGAGAAAGAGACATAAGATGTCAACGCACAAGCGTAAAAAGCGCTTGCGCAAGAACAGACACAAGAAGAAGTAAGTCCTCTGTGTCTGCCATTTTAGCAGTTTGCTAGAAGAAAGAGGCTGAACGGGAGATCCGGACAGCCTTTTTTCCAATAAAAAAGTACTGTAAGTACAATACTACTGTTATTTCCTTATGGAGCCTGAAAATTCTCAAAAGGATTTGATTGTCGATGTAACATCCCAGGATGTAAACATCGCGCTGATGGAAAACCATCGGCTGATCGAACTGAACAAGGAGTCCAGCAAGGGGCACGGTTTTTCCGTAGGAGATGTATATCTCGGAAAGGTGAAGAAACTTCTTCCGGCGCTCAATGCTGCCTTCGTGGATATCGGTGACAAGAAGGAAGCTTTCGTTCATTACCTGGACCTGGGTCTGTACTTCAACGCATTCGATGAATTCGTGCGGAAGAGCAACCCGAACGTCGATCTGGGACAACTTTATTCCAAGATCAAGATAGGCCCTATCCTCGAGAAGGAGGGGCGGATCGAGAACGTTCTGAAACCAGGCCAGATGATGATCGTGCAGATTGTCAAGGAGCCGATCTCTACGAAAGGGTCACGACTGACTGCGGAAATTTCATTGGCAGGACGTAACATTGTACTTATTCCCTTCGCAGAGAAGGTAAGCATTTCCCAGAAGATTTCCTCGAAAGAGGAAAAGAGAAGGCTTGAGACTCTTGTCAAGAGCATCCTCCCTAACAACTACGGTGCCATCATCCGCACCGCCGCAGAGGGCAAGAACGCTGCCGTGCTGGTAGCTGAAGTAAAGTCCCTCATAAGCAAATGGGAGGCCTCATGGAAGAAAGTCGCAAAGTCCAAGGGCATCCAGCTGCTCTTCACCGAGTACAGCAAAACCACCACAATCCTCAGGGATCTCCTGAACGACTCGTTCTCCAACATCTATGTCAATGACGAGAATGTCTATGAGGAAACAAAGAAGTATATCTCCCTGATCTCACCGGATCAGGAGAAGATCGTGAAGCTGTACGACGGAAAAGAAAGCATCTTCGACCATTTCGAGGTCACCCGACAGATCAAGAGCTCATTCGGCAAGGTGGTGCCGATGAAGCAGGGAGCCTACCTGGTCATTGAATCGACCGAGGCCCTGAATGTGATCGATGTCAACAGCGGCATCCGCGCCAAGACTTCCGACCAGGAGGAAAACACCTTCGAGGTCAACAAGATAGCAGCGGAAGAGATTGCCCGCCAGCTCAGGCTCAGGGATATGGGAGGAATAGTGATCGTAGATTTCATCGACATGGAATCCGGCGAGCATCGCGCAGCCCTGCACAAGTACATGCAGGACCTCATGGAGAACGACCGCGCGAAACACAATGTCCTCCCGCTCACCAAGTTCGGCCTGATGCAGATCACCAGGCAGAGGATCCGCCCTGCGACAGAAATCAACACCGCGGAAGTGTGCCCGGTATGCCACGGCACGGGAAAGATCTCATCGAGCGTCGTAATCGACGAACAGATCGAGCGGAACATCGCCTACTATGCCGGACGCGGCAAGACGAACATCACCATCAAGGTGAGTCCTATCCTGGGAGCATACCTCAAACGCGGACAGACAGTCCTTTCGGACAAGTCCTACCTCGGGAAATGGAGGAAGAAGTACAAGTGCAAGATCAACCTTGTGGAAGTCACCGACTTCTCGGTCCTGCAGAATGAACTCTACGATGAAAAAGGGGACAGGCTCGAAGCCTGACCCCTTTTTTTCAACGTCTTTCAAGCATCCACGCGAGGCTTGTACCCTGATGCGCTTGCTGCTTCGCAGCCCTGTACGGGTAAATGCGTCATCAGGGTACAAGTCTCTGCGTAAAATCTCAGCGATTCGTCAGGCGTTTGACGATTGTGCCGCAGAGGAGGAGCAAGAACATAAGCACTGAGATGCGGCCGATGTAGTCTCCATGACGGACGTAGAAGGTCTGCTCATCGCTCAACCCCACCTGTCCTGACAGGGTTTCCTGCTGCCACCAGGAAGAATGCTTGATTATCCGGCCGCTCGGGTCGATAATGGCGGATATTCCCGTATTGCCGCAACGCGCGATCCATCGTCTGGTCTCGATCGCTCTCAGGCATGCATAGGAAAGATGCTGACGGTATCCCGGAGTGTCTCCCCACCAGGCATCGTTGGTTATCACAGTCAGGAGCTCAGCCCCCTTCCTTACATATTCGGTGCAGTACTCTCCGTAAACCGACTCATAGCAGATCGCGCATCCTACCGGGATACTGCGGGTTACGGCGCCAGAGGAATCCCTCACCGGGAAATACAGGTTCGAAGCATGTCCCGTGCCGATGCATCGCCCCATCACTCCCCCGAGCTTGTCGTCGATAGGACAGAAGAAAGCGGGATAAGGCGTCATCTCCACCCCCACCACCAACTTGTTCTTATGGAATATCTGAGGCTCCTCCCCTGCGGTGAGCATCAGGGCCGAATTGTGCGACTCCACCCACGTGTCCTTACCGCGCTGACGGGCTGTATGCGAAGGTTTGATGGCACTCCTGATATATTCGAAGGAAGAGGCTCCAACGAGCATCGACGAGTTCGGTCGCCCTGCAAGGAACCTACTGAAACGGTCGACAGTAACGCTGACGGAAGGATCGTTCGTTATGACATCGTTGGTAAAGGTCTCTGGGCCGATCAGCAGGATAGTGGAATCAGCCGGGGCGGCGGAGAACTGCGAGAGCAGCCTGTCGTTCTGGTCCTGCTGGGTCATTCCACCATGCTTCCCATATACATCGATGTTCGGCTGGGCTATGAATACGTCCAGCGAGCCGGACGGTTCCTCCGGCCTGAGGAAAAGCGAAACCGCCGGAGGCGCCAGGAACAGAAGGGCAGTACCCAGGACAACCGCGGTCTTTGCTTTAGCATTGAACCTTTTCCAGTTCCCGGTCTTGGATGACATCAGTATCCCGAACACTGCCAGGTTGGACGCCCATATCCACAGGGATCCCCCGAGGGTGCCCGTGAATTCATACCATTGAATCCAGGAAGTGGTTCTGGCAAAGGCGTTTCCAAGCACCAGCCATGGCCAGCTGATCTGAGCCCAAGCCAGGTAATACCTTTCCCAGGCAATCCATGCGAACGCCAGGAATATGTAAGGCAGGCTGCCTTTGAGGTGCTTCTTGCTCCAGCGGAACAATCCGAATATGACGGACATCTGGAGAGCGTTCGCAAGGGTTGCGAATATCCCTCCTCCGACAGTGGCATTGCATACCCAGAAGGTCGTCGCGAAGTTCCATGCAACGAAACACAGGTAATGCCACCAGAAGAACCTCCTTATGCCGGCTTCGCTGGCAAGCTGTTCTGCAAACAGGAGCGGTACCAGGCCGATCAGGGCCAGGAACCCGGTTCCAGGCACCAGGAACGGCAAGCTCATGAGGCAGACCGAGAGCAGGAGGAGAAGCAATATCGACATCTTTTTGGACATACCCGGCAAAGTTAGGGAATCAGAATTTCAATTCAAAGCCGGCGTTGACCACGAAGCGGTTGTCATGCGGCACCCTGACTCCATCCACGAAATCGAACCGATGCGTCATCCTCCACACGAAGTCAATCCTGATGAGACGCAGGATGTTGCTGATGCCCACGCCCATCTCCACATACGGTGTGTCCAGTTTCTTCATCCCGGCCGGGAACAGCATCTCCGAACCGAATCCATTATCTCCCAGGATACCGTTGTTCTCGTCCCTCACCGTGCCGTAGGCCGCCCTGAGGATTGCTATCTCCCTCAGGTTCATGCGCCGCAGAAGAGGAACCTTACCCAGGAAGAAACCTTTGAAATTATGCTCCCAGAAAATGGTAGCCCAGGTATCCGAAGCGAACTCGTATGGGTTCATGCAGGCGAAGACATGCCTGTGAAGGGCATATGTTCCGTTGCCCTCGTGGACCTTCAGCAACGGATACGGAACGGTACCGATGATGGTACCAGCCCGCAAGTCGAAGTCGGATTCCCCGAAAGGAGGAACAAGCCACTTGTATTCGACCCGCATCTCCGGACGCAGGAAAGTATAATCATTCTTCCCTATCCCCTTCATCGACGCAGCCAGGTCCAGGGTCAATACAGGATATTTGGTATAGAAATATGACTTGCCGAACGTTCCCCTGGTGATTATCTGGTCCTTGGAAAGACGGAACCTAACATGTGCCTGGTTGTATCCGACCGACTCGTACCAAGTGCCGTCTGTCCGTACCATCGGCACGAATTCGTTCGAGAAGATCCTGCGGCTCTCCAATGCGAACGTCATATTCACATCCTGTGTCCACTCGTGCTCGTAGGAGGCCGAGAAATCGTCGATCATGCTGAGTTTCCTTCCTCCCCTCTTGGTGAGGATGGAGTTCATAATGTCTCCGTTTCCGAAAGCGAACGAACCAGCTCCGAGCTGCAGGACATCATGCTTGTACGAAAAGGCCAGCTTCCTGGTCGGCTGGTTGTTGAAATGGTATTCGAACAATCCACCTCCCTTGAAGGCTTCGTCCTTGAAGCCGTATGCCATATAGCCCATGAAACGGAACTTACGGCTGATATCCTTCGTGGTCTTGACGCCGAACTGCACCCGAGACCCCTCGAGTTCATTGAAACTGTAGAGCGATGAATATGGTCCTATCCCCAGGTACTTGAAGTTGATGAACCCGTTCGCAAAGGTGTTGGCAAGGGTCTCGATGCTCTTGTACAGGGATACGTTCTTGATGGAATCCACCATGTTGTAGATTCCTTGCTCCTTCTTGCTTAGAGGGTATGGACGCACCTTGGCCCAATAATCCTCGTCGTTGTTCCTGCTGTTCTTCCGGACCAGCACCGGAGCTCCCCGGTCCAGCAGTTCGAGCATCCCGCTCTCATTGAACGAAGGATCCGAATAGTCGATCTGACGGCTGGCTATGAATGACATCAACTTGGAAGAGTCCGACGTGGATAACGCAGCGTCCACGTAGATCCTGTCCTGCTTGTAGAACCACGTCGAGTCTTCCAGCCTCTGGTTCTCGACATTCATCGTCAGCGCCCTGACCCAGTTGACGTTGGCTCCGTTCTTCAGCCGGCAATGGATGTCCCGGAGAGCGAAATCCTCCGCATCGATGGACATCTCCCCGTCCAGGGTCGGAGCGGAAACCCACTTGGAAGGATGGAACCGTATCTTGTATGTCTTCCTGCCGTCGATATTGAGACTGTCCACCAGATAATAGTTGTAATATGTCATGCCGCCCTTATGGAGCGGAGAAGGGATCTCTACGTCGAGGATATTGATGTAATTCTCGTAGAAATTGGTCTTGATGTACATGTTCCCGGTGAACTGGGTGATCGTCTTCTCCTTCTTGAGGCCGGACATGCGGCTCGCCTTGATTACCTCCTTCTTCCTCAGCGGATTGCTGGAGTGGTAGTATCGGGACGAGGATTCGGCTATCATCACCGGCAGATACGGCTGGCCTGAGACCACCGACGTATCCAGATATTCATATATGAACTTGAAACTCTCGGGAAGGAGTTTCTCGAGGACCGCGTTCTGCGGGTTGGTAAGGTCCAGCTCGTTCCTGGTATAGGCCTCGCAATCGTAATATGGCCGACGCTCAGGGTCGTTCCGGTCCTTGGCCTCCTGTATCCGCCCGAGGATGTACTTCATGTACCTGTTGTCAGGCTTCACGACGGCAGCATTCAATTCGTCCACCAGGGGGACGAGCCGGAAGGATATCTCATTGAACCGGTGAGGGATGACTGTCAGGACCTGCTCCTGGTAACCGAGTATCGTAGCGGAGAGAAGGGTCAGAGTATCTGTGCGGGTCTCCAGGTTGAAATACCCTTCCAGGTCAGCCGAGACTCCCACCGTGGAGTTCTTGAAGTAGACTCCGGCGAAAGGAATACCCTCTCCCGTCACGGCATCCACTACCCTTCCCTTGACCTTGGTCGCCTGAGCGGAAGCATCCTGCGCGGCAAAAGCCAGCAGGATGAAGGAAGCAAGGAATATAATGGATGATTTGGAAGAATGTCTCACGCTACCTCAGTCTGTCTATCTTGAGCTGCTGGATCTTGTATGTATTCTTGCAGTTGCTCACGAAGATTGTAACCTCGAACAGCTCTCCACCGGCATTCAGGTAGCCCAGGGCATACTTGGAATTGGAACGGGAAGCTGTATGGTTGATCTTGAACGATCTGGGCGTGTGGTTCTCGAAGAATGACTTCAGGATCTGCTTTGCCTGGTTCTTGCTGGAATCGATTGTCGTGGACATGATGGTGATTTCCAGATTGTCGGCGAACCAGGCGGAAAGCTTCTCGGCATCCCCTTGTCCCAGATACTTGGCTATCGGCACGAAGACGTCATACCCGTCCCCACCGGGACCGGCGGAAGACAACAGGCAGAAAAGCATCGCCAATGATGCCATAAATATCTTCACAAAGTGCTTCATGGCCGCGTATTTTGTTGCAAATACCGAGCCACTTTCTTATTTTTGCGATAATGAAGATTTGCTTGCTGACAGTTGGCAAAACGGACGTGGGATGGGTCCGGGAAGGTTTGGATCTCTATGCCTCCAGACTCTCTCACTATGTTCCTTTCAGCGTATCCGAAATCCCGGAACTCAAGAACGCTTCCTCCTTGACAAAAGCGCAGATAAAGGAGAAAGAAGGAGAACTGGTCCTGAAGAGCATCAAGGCTTCCGACAGGGTCATTCTCCTGGACGAGCACGGGAAAGAGTTCCGCTCCGTGGAATTTGCCCGTTGGATTGAAAGCCTCACTCTCGGCGGCAAAGATATTGTATTCGTCATAGGCGGAGCGTACGGATTCTCAGAAGCGGTCTATGCCAGGTGCGACGGGAAGGTCTCCCTGTCAAAGATGACTTTCTCCCACCAGATGGTGAGGACCGTCTTCGCTGAACAATTGTACCGCGCTTTCACGATAATCAAGGGAGAACCTTACCATCACGAATGAAGTACCGGAGGTTTGGAATAAAAGATTTCTTCACCTGGGGATTCCTGGCGGCAGCCGTTGTCCTCCTCGGCCTCTCATTGTCGGTAAGCCGGATCCCGGGCAACCCCGAGCGGGAAGCCGCCAAGGCTGAAAACGCTGTCGGGAAGAGGATGGCGGTACTCGAAAAGTATATCTCCAACAACCTCAATGCCGACAGGAAGGAGTGGATGGGGCGCTACGACCTGCCTGAGGATATGGTGATTTACCGGTACATCGACGATTCCCTCCAATCCTGGAGCAACCAGTTCCCGGTCAAGAACGACGACATCAGCAGCAGGGTGGTCTTCCAGAGATTCTCCAGGCCGCGTGAGAACATCACTTCTCCGCTTGCCGAAGTGACGGAAGAAGTCTCGTTCGTGAACTACGGCCCCAAATGGTACCTGGTCAAAGCCGAGACCCTGGGGACAAGGAAAGTCATCGCCGGACTCGAGATCATCGACCAGATGGACGATGACAATCCGAACGGAGTCAACAAGCACCTCAGGCTGCGCAGGAACTACACGGTAGTGCCATTGGCAGAAAGCAGCGGAGCCACCGTCCATCTGGACGGGAAACCTGTATTCAAGGTCACATCGGATTCGCTCGCAGGCAACTATGCCGGCGCGCACACCACCCTGATATGGCTGGCCATAGCCTGCTTCGTGCTGTGTTCCCTCCTCCATCTATCCTCGAAGCGCACAGTCAAACGGCTCCTGCTGGTCCTGGCCGGCCTGCTCGTCGTGATGACAGCGGCATATATCTGGGGCGGCAACGTCAACAATACATCGAAAGTCTTCTCCCCGACCATCTATGCCGACGGGCAGATGTTCAACTCTCTCGGAGCGGTGCTCATCGTCTCGCTCCTGATCATACTGAGCATCGGCTGCATATTCGTGACCCGCTACGACATCTACAGGAAGATGCTCAACGCCAGGCGGCCGAAGCTGACAATGTGGCTGTATTCCATTGCCATCCTGCTGATGATGGCCGGCGTGGTCGCTTTCGTGCACATGACCTTCAAGAGCATCATCCTGAACTCCAACATATCCCTGGAACTCTACCGCCTCAACGACCTTAACATATTCAGCCTGCTTGTATATGTCACCCTGATCTGCCTGCTGCTGACGGTGCCGCTGCTGGTGCAGATGATGGTACCTGTCCTGAAAAGGTTGTTCGGTTTCAAGGGAGACGTGTTCTCTACAACAGGCAGGGCTCTGACAGCAGCCTTGTTCGCCGGATACATGGTGGTCACCGCCGGGATCCTGGGATTCCGGAAGGAACAGGACCGGGTCAACGTGCTTGCCAACCGGCTTTCGATGGAAAGGGACATCAGCCTGGAACTCGGCCTGAGGATGCAGGAGGACAAGATCGCTGCCGACCAGTTCATCGCCAACTGGGCTCCGATCAAGAATAGCAACTACGTCATCCTCAACCGCTTGCTTGAGAATTCGCTTTCCAGGCTCGCCCAGGACTACGATATCCAGATCGAACTCTTCCCGGAGAACGAAAAGGACCAGAATGCCATAGCCTATTTCACTGAAATGGTGACTGGCGGGACTGCCATCGCCGACGGATCCAGATTCCGGTACATGAGGGATTCGAACGGGCACAGTTTCTATACCGGTAGCTTCGCCTACTACTACCCTGGAAGCGGCGTCACTATGATGCTGCTCACCGTCTCCCCTAAATCCAACAGGGAGGACAGAGGGTATGCCAGCATACTCGGGTATTCCGCTCCAGGCGATGTCCTCATGCCTGCGAGATATTCCTATGCGAAGTATTCAGGAGACAGACTCTCCTCATACAAAGGCAATTACGCCTATCCGACCCTGCTCGACCCGGACACCAAGGCAGAACTCCTGGACGCCCCTTCGGGAGTGTTCCGGCTCAATGACTACACCCATTTCGTCAACAATGTCTCGGATGAGGACCTGATCCTCATATCCAGGCAGAAGACCGGGAACTTCAACTATTTCACAGCGTTCCTCTTCCTCACCCTGGTATTCTACTTCTTCCTTTCCGCGCTTTCGCTCTTCCGCAACAGGAACAGGCCGAAGGAAAGCAACTACTACAAGACCAGGATCAACCTGGCCTTGATGGTGGCCCTGATCATGACCCTTATCACCCTTGCGGCGGTGAGCGTGCTGTTCGTTTACCGGAGGAACAACGCCAACCTAAGGTATTCGATGTCGGACAAGATCAACGCCCTGCAGACTTTGATCGAGGCAAGGTGCCGCTATGCCGCTGACTATACCGCATTCAACACCCAGGAGGCGGCAGCCGTGCTGGAAGACATCAGCAGCACGATGAAGTCCGACATCACCCTCTACACCACTGGAGGAAAGGAATTCCGGTCCACCACTCCGGAAGTGTTCGACAGGATGCTCCTGGGCACCAGGATGAACCAGAAAGCCTTCGAAAACATTATCTATAAGAACCGGAGATACTATATCGGACGGGAGGATGTGGGCTCGCGGCCTACATATTTCCTCTATGCCCCGATATTCAACGGACAGGGGAAGATGATCGCCATCATGGGAGCCCCGTACACCGATGAAAGCTTCGACTTCAAGTCCGAGGCCGTACGGCACTCTCTCACGGTATTCACCGTCTTCATGATCCTGCTGCTGCTAGCAAGATTCATCACCGAACGGGCAGTGGACAAGATGTTCAAGCCGCTTTCAGAGATGGGCCGCAAGATGAACGAGGCCAGTATCGACAATCTGGAATATATCGTCTATGAACGCGACGACGAGGTCTCCAGACTGGTGAGGGCATACAACCTTATGGTCCATGATCTATACGACTCCACCCGCCAGCTGACCCAGACTGAACGTGACAAGGCCTGGGCGACCATGGCCAGGATGGTGGCCCACGAAATCAAGAATCCGCTCACTCCTATCAAGCTGCAGATCCAGAGGCTCATCCGCATGAAGAAGAACGGCAACCCGGCATGGGCGGAAAGGTTCGACGAAGTCTCCGAAGAGGTCCTCAGGCAGATAGATATCCTCTCCGACACCGCCAACGAATTCTCCACCCTCGCCAAGCTCTATTCGGAAGAGCCTGTAGAAATCGAACTCGACAAACTGCTGAAGGAAGAAGTGGACCTGTTCGACTGCAGGGAGAACATCAAGTTTGAATACAGGGGTCTGGAGGGGGCCAAGGTCAGCGGTCCTAAACCTCAGCTTACCCGGGTGTTCACAAATCTTCTCGGGAATGCTGTACAAGCCATAGAGAGCGCTCAGGAAGAAACCGTGGAAAACGGCCAGGAGCCATTCCAGGGCAGGATACTGGTTTCCCTGAGACGGTCCGGGAAGGAAGGCTTCTATGATATCGTATTCGAAGACAATGGACCAGGCGTGAGCGACGAGAACCGCAGCAAGTTGTTCACTCCGAACTTCACCACGAAGAACAATGGTACCGGCCTCGGCCTGGCGATATGCCGCACGATCGTAGAGAAGTGCAACGGAGAGATATCCTATTCCAAGTCCTTCTCCCTCAAGGGCGCTTGCTTCACCGTGCGCTTCCCGAGGATGGACTGAGTATCCTCACCTTGACATACACCGGAAGATGGTCGGAGGCATGCTTCACATCCCCCGATTCGAACTTGTGCATCACTTCGGACTTAATCGGCTTCACCCTCGCCATGTTCTTCAATACCAGGATGTAATCGATGCAGACATGGGGATCGATGGAGGAAAATGAATACGACGTGTCGGAAAGCAGCTGCCAGTCGCCACTGAATACACCCAGAGTCAGGCTCTCGGGGGTGTCGTTGAAGTCACCGCACAGGAATACCGGCTTGGACGAACCACCATACTCGGAGACAAGGCGTTCGTTCACGATACCGGCCTGGCGTACCCTGGCCTCGGCGGATATGTGGTCAAGATGCACTGATGCCAATACGTAACCGGGAGTTTCCACTACAGCGCAGGAACGAGGCTCAGAGCCGTCCTCCTTCGGCAGGGCTATCGTGAATGATTTGATTATCCGGTCCCTGGTGACTACCCCGTTGCCATAAGCACCTCCGGCGAATGGCATCGCGCGGCCGAAGGAATACTCCCATCCTCCGAGGCATCTGGCCAGGTATTCGGCCTGGAAAACATCATGCCTCGTATTGCAACTGTCCAGTTCGTTGAGAGCCACGGCGCGGGGGCCGGTCTCACCGATCATCGCAGCCACTTCCGGAACGCTGTCCTCAGAATACTTCCCGAAAGCTCCCACATTGTAAGTCATGACCTTCAGTGTCGAGCAACCACACGACAGGGCAAGTAACACAAAGATGAATAAGCTATTCCGTCTCATAAAGTGCATTTTCCGAAATATAGCAAAAAAACTTTCGTATATTCGCAAAAAACCAAAGGCTTATGTCAGTCTGGAACAGCTTCAAGGAATACTTGTTCGATACTGCCAGGATCGGAGACCAGCTCGACACGACGGCAGCGGAACAGAATATAAGGAGGAACATCTATTTCCGTGGCCCGAATGTCTGGATCCTTGCATTCTCCATCATAATCGCATCAGTAGGCCTCAACATCAATTCCACGGCCGTAATAATAGGCGCGATGCTTATATCGCCCCTTATGGGGCCTATTGTGGGCATAGGTCTCGGCCTGGGAATCAATGACACCAGCCTGATTGGGAACGCTATCCGGAACCTCTTGATAATGGTAGGGATAAGCCTGCTGGCTTCCTGCATATACTTCCTGCTCTCTCCGTTGCAACTCGCGAATCCTACCGAGCTTGAGGCTCGTACATCACCTTCCATCTACGACGTACTCATAGCGCTCTTCGGTGGTTTCGCCGGAATCCTGGAACTAGCGCGCAAGGAGAAAGGAACCGTTATTTCGGGAGTGGCGATTGCCACAGCCCTGATGCCACCTCTCTGCACCGCCGGATACGGCCTGGCCCATCTCAACGGCCATTTCTTCTTCGGAGCCTTAGGCCTGTTCAGTATCAACGCAATCTTCATCACGCTGGCCACATATATGACTACCAAGTATTTCCACTTCCGGACAGTCACATATAAAGACGAGAATGTCGGTAAGCGGAAGCATGCGATCATCACCGCCGCAGTGCTGCTGGTCATCATACCGAGCATCTGGTCGGCCGTGAAGATGATCCAGAACAACAATTTCGTCGTGGCTTCAGAAGAATTCATCAGCAGCGACAGAGTATATGGAAAATCCTATATCTACGACTACAGCATCTCCAAGGGCAGACCGAATATGCTGACCCTTTACCTGACAGGCGAGCCTCTGAAGTCGGATGTCAAGCTGGAAATCGTAGAGAAGGCAGGGAGCTTCGGAATCCCGAGCGACAAGCTTACGATAGTGGACAATGGTATCTCAAGCGGCAAGGATGCCGTGAACCCTGTAGTGTTGGGAATATACGACCGTCTGGAAAGGCAGCTGCAGCAGAAAGACTCCATAATCATATCCCTCCAGCAGCAGCTCAACAAGGCTCAAGCCGCTTCTGCAGGCAACGAGCCCGCAGCCGACAGCCTGAAGTCTGACTGATCCCGAATACTTTTCGTTTCCATTCTTTCACTCTTACGCGTGAAAAGGGCCGAAATCGTGCTCAAGGGTGCGCCCAGATTGGCGCTGGATTCCTCCTGGGTGTAATCGAAAATGCCAGGCTTGCAGCCTGGCATTTTCGTAGCCCCACGTGGAATCGAACCACGATTTAAGGTTTAGGAAACCTCCGTTCTATCCGTTGAACTATAGGGCCATCATATTTCCGTACAGTCCTTACTCGGCGCTCTTCTCGATGATCTGACGACCTCTGTAATAACCGCACTCAGGGCAAACGTGATGATACATCACAGTTGCTCCGCAGTTCGGGCAAGTAGCGAGAGTAGGAACCGGTGCGAAATCATGGGTTCTTCTCTTGTCTCTTCTCTGCTTTGAGACTTTGTGTTTCGGATGTGCCATTGTTAACTATTTTTAAATCTATTACTTATTCTTTTCAAGGAGGGATTTCAGCGACTCGAACGGAGTCTGTGCATCCTTCTCTCCTCCAATGCTCCCGCCGTCAGGCGAATTCAGGTACTTGACCGCATCAGGGTTGCATCCACCCTCTTCATGGACCCTCTGCACGGGCAGAGACAGGCATACATAGTCGTACACCACCTGGCTCAAGTCGAGGTCCGTATCGCTTTCCGGAAGGATAACGATCTCACGGTCGCCTTCAGTTTCCGGCCCGCTTGCTCCGGGTTCCGCCCCGGGGGCCGCAGGTCCGAACTTGACGCTGAGCTTGAAACCGGTATTGACCGGCAGCTGCAGGTCCTCGAGACATCTGTCACATGAGACTGTCACGTGTCCTTCGATCTCACAGTCGACTCCGGTAAAACGGCCGGACTTTTCCACCGAAACGGTCACTGACAGGTCCGCGTCCAGTATTTCTGAATTCTCAAAACGGTCAAAGAACTCCTTCCCCGCACTCCGGCGGAACTCGTTCCGCCCTTGCGCCAATCCATTCAGAGGAACTACAAAATCATCTTTCATATTTTCGCCAAACAGATTAAGGGTTGCAAAGGTATAAAAATTTTTCGGGAAATAAAATCTTTTCGGAAATAGTTTGGATTATTCGTCTTCCGCTCCGTTCCCGGCCCGCTTCCTGTCCATCGGATCCAGCAGGATCTTGCGTATCCTCATGTGATGGGGTGTAACCTCGACAAGCTCATCCTCACGGATATATTCGAGCATCTCCTCGAGGGACATCTTCACCGGCGGCGGCAGGGTTATCTTCTCATCGGAACCCGCTGCACGCACGTTCGTCAACTTCTTGGTCTTGCAGATATTGATATTCAGGTCGCGTTCGCGGGTGTGCTCCCCTACTACCTCTCCGCAATAGATCTCCTCGCCGGGATCGACAAAGAACTTGCCGCGGTCCAGCAGCTTGTTCATCGAATATGCAATCGCATCGCCGGTCTCCAGCGAAACCAGGGACCCGTTGGTACGGTTGTCGATCTCTCCCTTGTAAGGCTGGTATTCCTTATAGCGGTGTGCCATGATCGCCTCTCCTTGGGTAGCGGTGAGCAGGTTGCTGCGCAATCCCATGAGGCCTCTTGTAGGAATATCGAACTGCAGCAAGGTGCGGTCCCCTCTCGGCTCCATGTGGATCAGCGCTCCCTTCCTGCGTGTGGAAAGGTCGATCGCAGCTCCGACAAACTGCTCCGGAACCTCGATGGAAAGGTCCTCGATAGGTTCGCAGCGCTGGCCGTTTATGGTCTTGTCCAAGACCTTCGGCTGGCCCACCTGCAGTTCGAAGCCCTCACGGCGCATCTCCTCGATAAGCACTGAGAGGTGCAGTACTCCACGGCCGTAAACTATGAAGGAATCCGCATTCTGGCCCGGCTTGACTCTCAGGGCTAGATTCTTCTCGAGTTCCTTATCAAGCCTTTCCTTGATGTGGCGTGATGTCACGTATTTTCCGTCCCTTCCGAAGAAAGGAGAATTGTTGATCGTGAACAGCATGCTCATGGTAGGCTCGTCGATGCAGATAGGCGGGAGAGCCTCCGGATTCTCGAGGTCGGCGACCGTATCTCCGATCTCGAAACCGTCTATGCCCACTACAGCGCAGATATCTCCGCAACTGACTTTCTCGACATTGGCCTTACCGAGGCCGTCGAAAACCATAAGCTGCTTGACCTTGTGCTTCTCGAACTGGTCGTAACGTTTGCAGAGAGTGACCATCTGGCCGGTGCAGAGTTCTCCGCGGGTGATCTTGCCGACCGCGATACGGCCGACATATGGGGAATACTCCAGTGAAGTGACCTGCATCTGAACGGTACCTTCGACAACCTTAGGGGCAGGTACGACTTCCAGGATGGCATCCAGCAGAGGAGTGATGTCTGAAGTAGGCTGCTTCCAGTCCTCGGACATCCAGCCCTGTTTCGCACTTCCGAATATCGTCTTGAAATCCAGCTGGTCATCAGTAGCGTTCAGGGCGCACATCAGGTCGAAAACCTCTTCCTGAACCTCGTCAGGACGGCAGTTCGGCTTGTCCACCTTGTTGATCACCACGACCGGTTTCTTGCCTAGTTCAAGGGCCTTCTGGAGCACGAAGCGGGTCTGAGGCATACAGCCTTCGAAGGCATCCACGAGAAGCAGTACTCCGTCCGCCATATTCAGGACCCTCTCGACCTCACCTCCGAAGTCGCTGTGGCCAGGAGTATCTATGATATTGATCTTGACTCCCTTGTAAGTCACCGACACGTTCTTGGCGAGGATGGTTATACCTCTCTCCCTTTCAATGTCGTTGTTGTCCAGGATGAGCTGCCCGAGGTTCTCCGGCTGACGTACCAGGTTGGCCTGGTAGATCATCCTGTCCACGAGCGTAGTTTTTCCATGGTCGACATGCGCGATAAGCGCTATATTCCTAATTTCCTGCATATTCCGAATAATTCCTTTTCAGTTGAATCTGACAAATTTACGGAATTCCCACGGAATCTGAAAAAATGATTAAATTTGTATGTTTGAAACGAACTCCTCTATGGCTGAAAAGATCATCATCCTCGATTTCGGATCCCAGGTTACCCAGTTGATCGGGCGCAGGCTCCGCGAGTTGAATGTATATTGCGAAATCTATCCTTTCAACAAGGTTCCTTCCATGGACGGAGACGTAAAGGGTGTCATCCTCTCCGGCAGTCCCTGCTCCGTAAGGGACGCCAACGCTCCCCAGATCGACCTTTCCGGAATCAAAGGGAAATATCCTCTTCTTGGAATATGCTATGGAGCCCAATACCTGGCGCACAAGTTCGGCGGCGAAGTGGAGGGGTCCCTGGCGCGTGAATACGGGCGTGCGATGCTGGATGTCAAGGATATGGAATCTCCTCTGTTCAAAGGAGCAACGCCTCACTCCCAGGTCTGGATGTCACACGGTGACACAATTGCCAGGCTCCCCGAAGGAGGGAAGGTGATCGCTTCGACGGAAAGCGTTTCAAACGCCGCATTCCGCATCGAGGGAGAGCCTACCTATGCGGTCCAGTTCCATCCGGAAGTCTTCCACACGACCGAGGGTTCCAGGATCCTCGGCAACTTCGCCCTGGGAATCTGCGGATGCAAAGGAGACTGGACACCGGATTCATTCATAGAAACCACGGTTGCTTCCCTGAAGGAACAGCTCGGTGACGACAAGGTGATCCTCGGACTCAGCGGCGGAGTGGATTCCACCGTCGCCGGAGTCCTCCTCAACAAGGCCATAGGGCACAACCTTACCTGCATATTCGTCAACAACGGACTGCTGCGGAAGAATGAATATGAGGATGTCCTCGCGACTTACAAGGACATGAACCTCAACGTGATCGGCGCCGATGCCTCGTCCGAGTTCATTTCCGGCCTTGCCGGGGTTACGGAACCTGAAGCCAAAAGGAAGATCATCGGAAGGCTTTTCATTGAGACTTTCGACAAATACGCCAAGCAGATAGAAGGCGCGCGATGGCTCGCCCAGGGAACCATATATCCGGACGTGATCGAATCCGCCGGGATCGAGGGCATCGCCTCCAAGATCAAGTCCCACCACAACGTGGGCGGACTGCCGGAGAAGATGGACCTCAAGATCGTCGAACCTCTGAAAATGCTCTTCAAGGATGAAGTGCGCAGGGTCGGAAGGGCCCTCGGCATCAAGGAAGAGCTTGTCGGCCGGCATCCTTTCCCGGGACCGTCGCTGGCCGTAAGGATACTCGGCGAAGTAACTGAAGAAAAGCTGCGTATCCTGCGCGAAGCCGATGACATCTACATCCGCGGACTCCGTGAATATGACTGCTCATCCCTCCATATTCCGTCAGCCTCTGACCCGAGGATTGAGGCCGGGAACTTGTATGATGCTATCTGGCAGGCTGGAGTGATCCTGCTTCCTATCAAGAGCGTGGGGGTGATGGGTGACGAGCGTACCTACGAGAGTCCGGTCGCACTCCGGGCCGTGGTGTCCACTGACGCCATGACTGCCGACTGGTTCCATTTTCCGTACGACTTCCTTGCCCGTGTATCGAACGAAATCATCAACAAGGTCAAGGGAGTCAACCGCGTAGTCTACGACATAAGTTCCAAACCGCCGGCAACAATTGAATGGGAATAGCCTTAGACGAAGCAACGCACTGACTATTAACTTATTAGCATTATACGACATGACCACAGGTAACATCCGCCCAGAGAATATGGAGCGAATCACGACAGCCAAGGCTGCCCAGGCATTCATTGAAGAACAAGTTAAGGAACTGCGGGACAGGATCGGCAGCAAGAAGGTGCTGCTCGCCCTGTCGGGAGGTGTTGATTCATCGGTTGTCGCGGCTTTGCTCATCAAGGCCGTGGGGAAACAGCTGGTTTCCGTCCACGTCAATCACGGACTCCTCCGCAAGGGCGAAGCCGAGCAGGTCATACGTGTTTTCCGCGATGAACTCCAAGCAAACCTTGTGTACGTGGATGCCACGGACCGCTTCCTTGACAAACTGGCCGGCATAGCCGATCCTGAGCAGAAGCGCAAGATCATCGGTGCCGAATTCATCCGCGTATTCGAAGAGGAAGCACGCAAGCTGGAGGGCATCAGCTTCCTTGCCCAGGGAACCATATACCCGGATATCGTAGAATCCGGTCCTGTCAAATCCCACCACAACGTGGGCGGTCTTCCTGAAGACCTCAAGTTCGAGCTCATAGAACCTATCAAGCTGCTCTATAAGGACGAGGTCCGCGTAGTCGGAAAGGAACTGGGGCTCCCTGACAGCATGGTCTTCCGTCAGCCGTTCCCGGGCCCGGGCCTGGGAGTCAGGTGCACCGGCGCCATCACGAGAGACCGTCTGGAGGCACTCCGCGAGAGCGATGCCATCCTGCGCGAGGAGTTCGCCAAGAACGGCCTCGAAGGCAAGGTCTGGCAGTACTTCACGATCGTTCCGGACTACAAGTCGACAGGAGTGAAGGACAACAAGCGCAGCTGGGACTGGCCTGTCATCATCCGTGCCGTGAACACCCGCGATGCGATGACAGCCACAATCGAGGAGATTCCTTACAAATTGCTGCATCACATCACCCAGCGCATTGTGACGGAAGTCCCGGGCGTGAACCGCGTGCTTTACGACCTTACCCCGAAGCCTACGGGGACCATCGAGTGGGAATAGGAGGCAGCCACGATAATCATATCAAGACTTTAAAGGTTGGTTTATAGCATCAACCTTTGTCTTTGGCATATCGGACCTTGACCACGATTTTGCGGATAGGGCCGGAATAATCCGTAGTTGGCCGGCCTGGCATATGAGCTTCATCAGGGAACAGAATCACAAACCGTTCCGGAGAAATCTGTACTTCTTTGGCATTCACGGAAAGGTAGTACAGTTCGGCGTCCTTCTCTTCAGTGTATTCCTTGGCTCGTTCCCGGCAATCCGCCAGTTTTGAAATGTAAACTTTTTCTTCCCCCTTCTGAAGGTACTGGATATCAATATATTTACGATGAGCTTCGAACCTTCCCTGCTTTTCTGGATCGATCTCATATTCTTGTATATTCGCATATGTCCCACCTTCCGTCAATTCGTATCTGCCTGTCGGAAGTGTGTCCAAATCTTCCCGTGAAAGGAAGGAAACCGCAGCATCCCATTCCTCACGCGCAAGTTCATACTGCGCTGCAAGTTCCTTGAAATCAACCTCTTCTGACAGTACTGCTGGTAATGATTCAAACATTCTTTTCATACCTTCATTCGTTTTATCCCGGGTACAAGATGCCACCAATACCAGGGACAACAATAGAATTTTTTTCATAAATAACTCTTTTACAAGTTCTTATCACCAATTGGCACCACCTATCTCTCCCCAATCCCTTACACCACATCGATCAGCCCAATGGGTCCATTCAGCTGATAACCTCTCAACCACTTCGGGATATGATGCTGACAGGTCTTCCGTTTCAGTACGGTCCTTTTCCAAGTCATAGAGTTCCCAGTTTCCTCCTTTCGGATAAGGGCGCAAACTACTCCAAGCACCGGGATACTCGGAGACAAGCTTCCATCTCCCCTGCCTTATTGCGCGGTTGCCCTCGTGTTCCCAATACAAGATACGGTCATCATCTGAATAATCTTCTTCGAACGACCTTGTCATACTTATGCCTTCCATCGGAATGGTTTCCTGACCACGAATCTTTTCAGGATAAGTCCCTCCTGCCAACTCCAGGAAAGTCGGCATGAAGTCGATTATACTGAATACGCCCCTTCTGAATGAACCCTTGTCTTTAATCCGGTCTCCCCAGGAAACTATCATTGGTGCGCAAATACCTCCTTCGTGTACCCAACTCTTGTATCTTTTGAACGGAGTATTTGAAAGATGGGCCCATTGTGGTCCATAACTCCCATACGTATCATCAGGCCCAAGCCTTTCCCCCGGGAAGTCTCCTGCACGTATAGGCCTTCCATCACGAGTATGAGTCTGCTTGATATTCCACGGCCCCCCAGTACGTTCAACTATGTTGAACAGATGACCTTCACTAGATGCACCGTTATCAGACAGGAATACTATAAGCGTGTTATCAGATATCCCTACTCTCCGTATTTCCTCCATTATCTTTCCCACTCCGACATCCATCTGTTCTATCATAGCGGCATATACCTCCATCCTCATCTGCTGCCATTCCTTGTACTGTTCACTATCATACGGATAACACTGCGCATCCCTCTCCGGTAACACTGTATCCTCGTCAAAGATTCCAAGTCCCACCATCCGTTTCATTCGTTCCACACGCAGGGAATCCCATCCTGCCGAAAACCGCCCCGCATACTTCTCAATGTATCCTTCTCTTGCGTGCAATGGATAATGAGGTGCCGTATATGACACATACAAGAAGAACGGATCTTCTTTTGACGCCAATTCCCTTATGAAACCACAGGCCGCATCCGAAATAGCTTCAGTATAATAATAATCCCCTTCGGCACGGATAGGGGTCTCCCCATCATACAGAGTGGTAGGGTCCCAAAAACTGCCAAGGCCGTTCAAAGTTCCGTAGAAACGGTCGAAGCCACGCTGCATCGGCCATTGGCTCCTGTCTCCATCCGGCTTGGTATTATTGGTCACGTGCCACTTTCCAGTCATCGCAGTCTTATAACCACATTCCCGAAGGGCTTCCGCCAAAGTGACTGACTGACTTACTAAAGTGCCGTGGTACCCGTCCATCCCTCGATCGGTGACCATATGGCCAACCCCGGCCTGATGGGGATACAATCCCGTGAGAAGACACGCCCTGGAAGGACAGCTCCTGGCGCAATTATAGAACTGAGTGTATCGAAGACCCGCAAAAGCAAGACTGTCAAGCACAGGTGTGGACATCTCCCCGCCATAGCAACCCAGGTCACTGTATCCCATATCATCCGCCAGAATGAGAATGATATTGGGACGAGGTGCCTCATCATTGTTGCCTTGTCTGCATGAAGATGTCATTCCGCAACCAATCAAGGCTGCCGAGGTCATGCATATCCTGGATATTCCATTAGTTAGCATATCAGTCAACTACCGGATTACTTCCCCACCAATCCTTTCCAGGGCTCCAGTCTTCGCGAAGCCGCATTGCCCGATTTGCCGTTTGCTGTTTCAAGATCTCCACTCGCAAGCTATCATATATCCTCTGGTGTTTTGACTCGCTGTACGTTTCATCCGGGACCGGCATCTTGGCGCCAGTCTCCGTCAACCACGCCTTCAACCTTGCCTGCATCTTATCCAGGAGTTCAGGGTGGTCGGACGCGACATCATTCCTTTCGCCAGGGTCCTGTACCAGATTATACAATTCGCAGTGTCCGTCTTCGTGGTAATAGATAAGTTTCCATTCTCCATCCCTTATGATTGAAGAAGGATCGCCACCTGAACCTCCATAATGTGGATAATGCCAGAACATCGGGCGGTCTTGGATATTGCCTCCTTCAAGGATTGGGCGGAGGGAAACGCCATCCAGTTCCTCCCTGTTTATACCGGCATAATCCATCAAGGTAGGATAAATGTCTATGGTATTGACCGGAGTATCGTCCTTCGTGCCTTTCAACTTGGTATCAGGTACGTGGATGAAGAACGGTACGCGAATCCCGCCTTCCCACTGATAGGATTTGCCTCCCCTAAAAGGATAGTTGGATGTCGAGTAGAAACCAAGTGAGGCAAGGCCTCCGTTATCGGACATGAAAATCACGATCGTATTCCTGTCATACTTCAGTTCTTTCAGTTTCGCAAGGACGACCCCAACCGCATCATCCATCTGCTTGATCAAACCGGCGAAAACCGGATTGTCCTGCACCTGGCAGACTGGAAAATTCCTGTCAAGTTTGAATGGTTCACGGTCAACCGATGGCATATTCACCGCCTTGTCACGGAAATGCCTCCAATTCTCTTCTGTCGTTTCTACCGGGGTGTGGACAGCGTAGAATGAGAGATATGCAAAGAAAGGATTGCGTTTGTTCTTCTTGTGGTCCTCCAGAAACTTGTTGGTCTCCAGAGCAAGGCGCATCGACAGTTCTTCTCCGTCCGGGCCATCTTCTAGTTTAGGATTATGATATGGAGAAAAATAACCCTTAGGAGGTTCTCCTATGCCATATCCTCCCTTGTTTATCTCGAATCCGGCCATCTCCGGAGTGGTTTCGTATCCAAGGTGCCATTTTCCAGCCATAAAAGTACTGTAGCCGTTATCCTTCAATATCTGCGGAAGGCAAAGGAACTTGTTAACATCAAGGTTATGCTCATATTCGGCCGGCATCATACGGGTCGCCCAACCGTGATTGCGCCATCCTTCACCGGATTCCTCCCCGATCCATTCCGTTATCCCGTGCCTGGGAGGATAAAGACCTGTCATCAGAGATGCCCGTGACGGGCTTGAAACAGTACAGGCAGCATATCCGTTGGTAAAAAGAACTCCGTCCTCTGCGATGGAATCGATATTCGGAGTCTCATAGAAAGTGCTCCCGTTGGCGCCGGTATCCATCCCACCAAAGTCATCTGCCAGGAATATCAGGAAATTCGGACGATCGTCGTGTTTGCAGGAAGTGAGACCAAGCAAAGAGACGGTCAGTGCGGCAGAAGTCGCCGATAGATTTATTATTCGATTCATATTCAAAGACTTATTATTTCCATGACTCAACTTTATGGCCCTTGAATGCATAATAAATAAGGTATAAGAAACAAGGGATAAGTATAATGTATGCAAGTTGTTTTCCGATGACATCGGCAATGGAACCATAGATAAGGGGCAACACTGCATTGCCGCAGAATGACATCACCAGGATTGCACTGCCCAGATTCTTCCACTTTCCGAGATTCCTGATTGCCAATGGCCAGATTCCTGCATATATCAATGAGTTCGGTAATCCTAAAAGGACAAGGCAAACGACGGAAGCCATCGGTGGAAGAAATAGCACCAGTACAGATAGGAACAAACCCAAAGACGAACAGACCTTCAATGCCGTAGCCTGGCTGATAACTCGCGGAATCATTATGATCCCGCAAAAATAACCGATCAATACGCAAGACAGTGACAGGGATGGGAATATCCTTGCTGAGATGAGATCCCTGCCGAACTCCATCGAATATGACACCAGGGTACTGACAGACACCTGAATGGCTCCCAAATGGCAGAACATGGCGATGGCACCGAGCACCAGATACGGATAAGACAGTACGGATTTGCGGCCAGAGTCCTCACCTCTGGGGACATCATCGTCCAGATCGCCTTCATCCGGGATAGGGCTGAAATAGAAAAGAATCCCAAGCAACAGCAGGACCAGCGCCAGTATGACATATGGAACTATGACACCTCTGACCATCTGATCTAGTGCTTGTTCTTTCGCGACTCCCGAAAGCATTCCGGAGTCAATCGATGCCATCGTCTGACGGTCTTGAGACCGGATAATTAGTTCCGCTATTACAAGTGGAGAAAGGATGCCTGCAAGTTTATTGCATATTCCGACAATACTGATCCTCCGAGCGGCACTGTCTCGCGGTCCGATGGTAACAACAAGCGGGTTCGCCAGTGTCTGAAGTATGGCCAACGCCATACCCATCAAGAACAACGCTACCAGAAACAAGAAGTAACTCCTTTGAAGGGCAGCTGGCCAAAAAAGGAGCGCCCCAAAAGAAAGCAAGCCTAGCCCTGCAGAGGCTCCTCTTCGGTAACCGACATGATCCAGGAAAACAGATGCCGGGATAGCTATCAAGAGATATGCGATGTTGAATGCGAAAGTAACAAGATAACTCTGGACTTCAGTATGGAGATCACAAGCTACTTTGAAATACGGAATCAAGACGGCGTTCATCCAGGAGACCAGGCCAAAAACAAAATACAGACAGGCCATTACAGCCATCGTCTGTACTCCTCTCGATCCGAGGCCTTTACTACCACTATTCCCGGCAATGGTCATTCGTTGTATTCCTTCTCTATGAAATCATCACAATTATCGAACAAAGGATTCAAATGAAGACGCATCGCCATCCTGAACTCATCCGGAGAGCCTAGACGCAATATATTGTAAAGACCTGTATGGGAAACAATGGTCTGGTCTTTAAGGCCTGATTTCGTTTTGGGAGTATACAGAGAGAAAAGATGGCGCAGGATTCCCTGGAAATCAATAAGGCTATTGTTCCCGGTCATCTCAATGAGCTTGCTGTGGAACTGGAGGTCAATTTCGTTCTTCTCCTTGTAAAGCCGGATACGTTCATCGGTATCCGTAACAATAGCCATCTGCTTTTCATAATCCAAGTCTTTGACCACTATCTCTTCCAACTCTGCCATATTCTGTTCAGTTTTCCCTTGGAAAATAAAATCTGCTGCACCAACCTCAAGCATAAGTCGCAGGCCATAAAGGTCCTTCAGGGTATTCTTGTCCAGAGCACCGGAACTGATTATCGTATTGATTATGCCAAATACCTGAGGATGGACTACTTCCGTCCCTTTCTTCTTTTTTGTTTCAATAATGCCAAGTGCTCTGAGCCTACTCAAGGCCTCCCTGAGGACGACTCGGCTCACTCCGAACAATTCAACGAATTCCTGCTCTTTCGGAAGCTGCTTGATTTCCGGATGAGATGAGATATACTTAACGATATTCTTCTGAGTCTGTTCTACCAGAGTGAGGTTGTCCTTCATAACTAACAACTAGGAAATAAACGGTTTGCAATCCAATAATAACTTGCTAACCTGCTCCTCACTGAGATTACCCAGGGGAAGCCGGCAAGGTCCGCAAGGAATGCCGCAAAAATCAAGCAAAACCTTTACTGCAGATATGATATTTCCAGTCTTGCATATTTTTGTTATGAACTGGTTAGCGTAATGCTGCATCTCCACGGCCCCTGCGATGTCTCCCGAATAAAACTTGGAAAAAACGGAACGGATTACAGGAGCGATAATGTTATATGAGGTCCCGATACCTCCGGTGGCTCCCAGTTCCAGACCAGTAACGATGGTTTCATCGTGTCCGTGAAGGATGTCATATCTTCCGTTTTCCATTGATATACACTCAAGCATATCAGAAGTATTGTATGAGGTGAACTTGATTCCTGCGAGGTTCGGAATCTCACTTCTCGCACTCGCAAGGAACTCTGCCATACTCAAATTGACACCAGACCTACCCGGAACGTGATAATAATAAAAAGGAGTTTCTGGAGCATAAGATGCCACCTGTTTATTGAAAGAGACAAGCTCAGAAACTCTACCAGGTTGCATGAAACAAGGTCCCATAGCGGAGATGGCCCGGACTCCAATCCTTTCAGCGTGCCTTGCAAGCTCTCCTGCCGTTTTATAGCAAGTGCTACCAACATGGACAAGGATGGCAAGCTTACCCGAGAACTTCATCCATCGCTCTGCGATCAGCATACGCTCTTCATTCGTCAATAGCAAACCTTCACCGGTTGAACCATTGACGAAAACCCCTTGTACTCCTTTATCAATCAGGAATTCTGCATACGGATCGATCACCTCAAGATCTATATCTCCGTCCGGCCGCATCGGGGTAACCACAGCAGCATACAACCCCTTGAGTTTATTTACCTTCTCCATCTCTTTCTATATAAAGGGTAGTTCTTTATTTGGCAAAGAAACAAATATTATTTATTAAAACCAAATATTAACCACTCTGATTATATCCGCAATACATAAGAAATAACCAGTATTAAATTAAAAACGTTTATGTTATAATACATATTATAATAGCTAGTAAAACCGCAATAAAACACTAAATGAGCCCATAATTCGCATATCTTCGGGGTACTATTAGTTTCTTCGTGCACTTTTCCCCTTACAATACTTTTTTATTATTTTCTTTATTATGTATTGTTTATTACAAAAAAAAGACTATTATTGCAAATAACACAAGACTATGATGCCTTTTTTGATTATGTATTACTTATAATATGGTTTATGATATGAAAGCCTATCGTCTACGGCACTCATTCGAGTGCATCGCCATTCTGCTGCTGCTCAGTATGCCATTCATCACATCTACATCGGCATACGCGCAGAAGCAGACAGGCAAACAAACGATTTCCGGAAAAGTCATCGACCAAGACGGTACGCCTATCCCTGGCGTTGCTGTCTTTGTCAAAGGAACGAGATCCGGAGTTACTACTTCATCGGATGGTACATATTCCATCACAGCAAATGCTGATGATGAACTGGTATTTTCATCCCTTGGATATTCTGAAAAAACCATAACGGCAGGCTCTGGCGGCACTGTCAACGTAACATTGGAATCCGAATCAATCGGATTGGATGAAACGATAGTCATCGGTTATGGAACGCAGTCCAGAAGGACGATTACTTCTGCTGTAGCCAAGGTCAGCGGAGACGTTATGAAAAACAATCCGGTCACAACATTGGGAGATGCATTAAAAGGAAGGATCGCCGGAGCGCGGGTCTATACCAACAACTTCACACCGGGAACAGACGCCACGATCACTATCCGAGGCGGTTCTTCCATCAATGGTTCGAATGAACCTCTGATCCTCGTCGATGGAATCGAGAGACCTATGGGTGGGCTCAATCCGTCAGACATCGAGTCCATTGAAGTACTGAAGGATGCGGCTTCTACTGCCATCTACGGTTCAAGGGCTTCAAACGGTATCATCCTAATTACTACCAAGAAGGGTGTGCAGTCTGACAAACCATCCATAACTTTCGAAAGCACAATTGGTCTCCAGGGGCCGGAAACATTGTACCCTCTGATGAACTCCGAGGATTATCTCACATATGTCAGGCCTGCTGCCAACAATAAGAAATTTGCCACCAACCTCACATTGGATAGCAAGTCTTGCAGTAGCGGCAATACCCCTTCTTCCATCTATTCAACCAGATACCTTAAAGATGGAGAAACGATTCCTGCCGGTTACAAATCTATGGCTGACCCTCTTGATCCGACCAAAACACTCATATTCGAAGACAATGATTGGCAAAGAGTCTTTTACAGGAGAACGGTCTACCAGAACTACTATCTCAACGTTACCGGTGGAACCCAGAAGAACAGTTACCTGGCGAGTGTCGGATATACTGACGACGACGGTGTCGCTTTGGGTACAGGATTCCAGAGGCTGGCTACAAAACTCAATCTCAGGACCGAGATCACAGAAAGGCTTCAGTTCCGTGGCAATGTTGATTTTTCATATACCCAGGATCAGCGCATATCGGATTACAGGAATAATATCGCCAGATCTCTGTATTCAGCTCCGACAATGAAACTCTATTTCGATGACGGGACTCCGACCTGGGGTATCAACGAAACTGCGACCAGTCCTCTATATTACTATTATATACATAATCGCCACAACAACACCACCAGGATTTCATTGTACGGTGGTCTGACTTATGATATTACCAAATATCTCAAGGCGGATGTACAACTCTCATATTATATCCACAGCAACCAGAACGGCGATTTCGAAAATGCAAACCATTACTCGGAAGCCAGGCCGACGACAGAGAACTATTCAGAATACAAGAACCGCAAACTGGAAGCATTCCTAAATTACAAGCGGACAGTTTCTGATCATTCTTTCGATATCATAGGAGGTTACTCATATCTCTATACAAAGAATTTCAGCTTCGGAGCAGCCAGCGAAGGAGGATCCACCGATAAAATAAGGACCCTAACAGCCGGACCGACCAAAACGAAAGCGGTAAGCGATCTGTCTGATGAATGCTTGATCGGTTACTTCGGACGCTTGAATTATGACTATGCAAAGAAATACTTGTTCAGTGTGTCATTCAGGGCAGATGGTTCTTCCCGATTTACAAAGGGACACCAATGGGGATACTTCCCAGCGGCATCCTTCGGATGGATTGTCAGTGAAGAACCGTTCTTGAAAGGATCCAAAGGTCTCAGTTTCTTGAAGTTGAGGGCATCTTACGGTATGACTGGAAACAATGCCATCGGACTGTATGATGCATTGGGAGCTTACGCAACCAGCAAATACTTCGGGCAGGCGGCAATGGTACCTAGCGCGATGCCGAACGATGACCTTACCTGGGAGACCACGACACAGACAGATGCAGGCATCGAGATTGGTTTATTCAACAACAGAGTGATGATCAATTCCGATTATTTCAGGAAAATAACGGATAATCTGCTGTTCTCAGTCACCCTCCCGAATACTTCTGGTTTCAGTTCCGTCATGTCGAATACAGGTAAAGTCCTGTTCCATGGGTTCGACTTGGAAGTAAGCACGAAGAATATCAACCGCAAGAACTTCAAGTGGGATTCCAAGTTCACATGGAGTTACGTAAAGAATATGGTCCTTGAACTCCCGGACAACGGTATGGAGAAGAACCGTATCGGAGGGATTATGGTCGGAGACGGCTCCTCATTCGGTGGCATTGCCGAAGGAGAACCGATGTTCGGCTTCTATGGTTACGTAGTAGACCATATCCTCCAGAACGCAGAGGAAGCGGCAAATGCCAGGTATGACACCGGTTCCAAGGGATTGGATCACCAAACCGGCAAGAACAACACTGGTAAAAAATACGCCGGGGACTATGAATGGAAGAACCGCGAAGGCAGTTCAACGAGGAAAGTCAATGGCGTTGAGGTCGAACAAATCAACGAAGAGGATCAGTTCCTCCTGGGTTATACAGTTCCTCATAGCACCGGCGGCTTCGGGAATACGTTCACTATCGGGAATTTCATGATGAATCTATATCTGGATTGGGCTCTGGGCCATTCTATAATGAATCTGAATGAAGGTTATACATTCACCAACCATATGACATGCGACACTGCAATCAACGAGAAAGTGAAAACCTGCTGGACAGGAGAGGGTGATACCAATGCCAAGTATGCGCGTTTCTGCACAACCGACCCTCAGCAGAGCGGAAACTTCAACCGAGTTTCGAATGTATTCACCTACCGTGGTGACTATCTTTGCATCCGAGAAGTCAGTCTGGGGTACAATCTTCCGAAGAGTGTCCTACAGCACTTGAGAATGCAATCTGCCTCCATTGTTCTCTCCGGCAATAACCTCCATTACTTCACCGCCGTACCAGGTGTTTCGCCTGAAGTAGGTTCCGGGGACAATTTCGACCACTCTTACGGAGGAGCCTATCCTCCTATGAGAAAAGTATCAGTCGGCGTAAAGGTGATATTCTAAAGGAAAAAAGGATATGAAAAAGATATTATTTACAGGTTTTCTCTGCGTCATTGCTTTGACGGTAGCTTCCTGTCATAAGGACCTGAACATAGTACAGAGAGGCAAACTTACTTCGAATGAAGCATGGGAGACTCAAGGTGATGCCATAAGCTGCACCTACGGAATGATGGCTCAATTCAGGGATGCATTCAAAACCAACTTCTTTCTCTGGGGAGAGTACCGTTCGGGGGCCTGGGAGTTTACAGCAAACGCCAGCGCAAAGAGAATCAACATTATGAACAACCAGATCCAAAGCAGCGATGAAGGCACTGACTGGTCTGCTCTGTACAAAACCTTGAATACGGCAAACGTAATCCTGAAACATGCACCGGATGTCAGCTTCACGGACAAGAATTTAGAAAAGAAAGTCTTCGGCAGTGCGTATTTCACAAGGGCGTTCATATATTACTGGATCGTTAGGATCTGGGGAGACGCACCTCTAATCACAGCCGGATTGGAGACTTATGATCTGGAACTCCTCTACCCTTCCAGGTCCAGCAAGTCCGAGATCTATAAACAGATCGAGTCCGACCTTGAGTCTGCTTCCCAGTACCTGGAAGGAGTGCCCATTGAACCCAATATGCCGAATATCCTTGCCGTAAACACTCTCAAGACAGATTTCAATCTGTGGATGTACAAGGTTGAAGGGAACCAGAGCGCACTCCAGAAGGCGAAAGAGGCTTGTTCTTCCGTAATAGGCAAGAGGTCTCTTGTGGCAAAATACGAAAACATATTCAGCGTCAAGAACAAACTCAATGATGAAGAGATATTCGTATGGAGCATGGTAAAGGACGAATGTGAAGGAGGCTACCCGCAGAATCTCCTCACTGCAATCAACGATGTTTCCGCCCAGCTCATCGAGAATCCGGTCAAGTCTGGCAGCCATACGCAACTGGAGATCATAACTCAGGAATACAGGGATCTGCTCGGTGCTGTCCCATCCGATGCGAGGAAGATAGCTACCTATGATGAATTCTACGATACCGGGAAGGACAGGCTCCACAGATGGATCAACAAATTTGCCGGAACTTGGCAGAATGGAGCAAGGACTTTTGATTCGGATATCATCGCATACAGATATGCTGACATCCTTCTGTTCGACGCAGAAATAAAATGTGCGGAGAACAAGCCGGAAGAAGCTCTCGCGAGTGTCAACGCAGTTGCCCAGAGGGCATATGGCACGGCAAACTATTACCAAGGTGGTAAAACCGTCCCAGAGGTTCTTGACATAATACTGGAGGAGAGATGCAAGGAATTCCTGGGCGAAGGCAAGCTCTGGTGGGATTTCATCAGGTTCGGCGTCGTGTTCAACAAAGTGTCTACCCTTTCTGGCAAAAGTACGAACAAGAACATCCTGCTCTGGCCTGTCAACCAGGAAACACTCAATGCCAATCCTAATATGACACAAACCGACATAGAGTATTAGACTTATTTGATTTCCATTATGAGAAGGCTTTTTATCCTGGCTTGCGCCACATCTATCCTGCTTTCCTGCTCAACAAGCAGCAAAGTCGGAAGCACCACGATCCTGGAACCGGAGAAAGATTATTTGACCTTTGATGGCATCCCTACCTTTGAATCAAATCTTGTATGGTCTCAAGATGGCCGTTATGAAGCGTTTACTGATATGATAAAATTCAAAGGCAAGTGGTATATCTCATTCCGCGACAGCTACTCGCACGTTTGGGAAGAAGATGGCACAGCTCAAGGTCATATCATCGTGATTGCTTCAGACGATGGAGCAAGCTGGGAAAAAGTCTCGGAATTATCAGAACCTGGAATCGACCTGCGGGATCCCAAGATGTCAATTACCGCAGACGGCAGATTGATGCTTCTTATGGGTGGGTCGAAATATGGCAACATCGCTGTCACTAAAGAGTGTTTCGAACGCCTTTCAAGAGTATCCTTTTCTTCTGATGGCAAGACCTTTACGGCTCCGGTAAGGATACAGTTGGATAACGTGACCGGCCAGGACTGGCTTTGGCAGGTCAATTGGGCTCGCAGGAAGGGATATGGCTTTATCAAGGTAGGCCAGTTTACTCTCGTCAGTACAACAGACGGGGTGAGATACCGGACTGTACGAGAATTCGATAATGAACTGATGGCCGGTGATGAAACATGCGTAAGGTTTCTCCCGGACGGAACAATGCTCACCCTCTCAAGAAGAGATAAATCCAAAGGAGAATCCTCTTGGTGGGGAGTATCCAAACCGCCATACAAAGATTGGTCTTTCAAAGGCATTCCTATGAGTCTCGGGGGTCCGTGCTTCATTATCGTAGACAACAGCTTCTGTATAATTGGCACCAGATGGAGGAAGACCGGGCAAATGGTCATACTTAAAGGTGATCTGGAAGGTAATGTCACTCCCGCATGCATCCTTGAATCAAAAGGGGGCGGAGACTGCTCATATCCCGGAATGGTCATAGAAGGAAACGAACTTTGGGTTAGCTATTATTCAAGACACGAGGGCAGCAAACCTAGTATATATCTCTCAAAGATCCCTCTTGACTTTTTTGATTCCCTGAAATAGGAATGGCAGATGCAATGACTCCTGTGTTTTCGTGGTTGGATTGGTCAATGCTGATACTTTTGATCCTTTCAATCATAGTCATCAGTTTGGAATCCGGAAAGAAGACAAAGAATCAGAAGGACTTCCTTCTGGGTGGTAAATCCTTGAAACCAGGAATGGTCGGACTATCCCTGTTCGCAACCATGACAAGTACTCTTGGTTACTTGTCATTCCCGGGAGAAATGATCAAATACGGTCCGATATTCCTAATGGGAGTCTTAGCATATCCTGTTGCAGGCTGGATTATCAACAAGGCTATCATACCGAAGATAATCCGGTACAATGTCACAAGCGCCTATGAAATACTTGAAATCAAGGCTGGTAAGAAATCCAGGACACTAGCAATCCTGTTTTTCATATCCCTGCGTTTCCTTTGGATGTGCACAATTGTTTTCGCAACTGTAAAAACAGCCATCATCCCGATTATCGGCCTTCCGACCAATTCCGCTCCCCTGCTCTGTGCCATTATCATACTGTTCACCGTCTTATTCACCACGATAGGAGGCCTGAAAGCCGTGGTTGCCACTGACGCGCTGCTGGCACTCGCTATGTTCCTGGGAGCCATCATAACAATTGTCGTCATCCTCTTTAAGCTTGGAAGTTTGGATGTGATAACATCCCCTGATTTATATGCGCATTGGGTAAAAATGGACTTTGCCCCGCGCTTGCAAACCAGGATGACAGTTTCGAACATCATCCTGATGACACTCTGCTGGCAAGTTTGTACTGCAGGCTCAGACCAGATGGCAATCCAAAGATTCCTGTCAGTCAAAGATGCCAGGCAGGCGAAACGATCCAACAATGTTTCTCTTTTCAGTATTTCCGCTACCAGGATCCTGCTGTCGGTTGTCGGCCTGCTTGTCATGGCCTACTTCTTTTCCAATCCCGGCCAGATGGAAAAAGGGACCACGATCTTCTCTGCCGCAGACAATTTGTTTCCTCTATTCATCAGGATAGGACTGCCTTCCGGTATCACAGGTTTGATCTGCGCAGCGTTGGTAGCGGCTGCGGTTTCTTCTCTGTCTTCAGGACTCAATTCTGTCACTTCGGTGATACAGGAGGATATACTCAAGCCGATACCTAGATTCAAGGACAAGGTTTTTACCCTGAAGGATGTCCGCTGGATCTCCATTATATTGGGCATCGCCGTACTGGGAGGATCTTTCCTGGTTGGATATGTACAAGGCAACCTCCTAGATATCACGATGAAGGTCGTGAACCTGTTCGTCGCTCCACTGTACATCCTGTTCTTCATGGCATTGTACTCACCTGCAGTTACCGACCTGGGCACAGTCATCGGAGCGTTGTGTTCCCTTGCTGCTGCAATTGCCGTCTCCTTTTTCGGAATATTGGGAATCACACAGACTTGGAACATTTTCATCGCCCTATCTGTTGGGATCCCTGCCGGGATACTGGCAAGTTGGATTCACTCAAGGATTACCAGTTCTCATTCAATAACCTAAGGATCTTGGTTTCCTGATGCGTCCGAAAGTTTCATATAGTGTAGATTCATTACGGATTCTTCTGCAGAATGATAGTGCCGACATTATCGGCTGATATCTAATCTTAAGTTTCAGTTCCAATAACAATTGCTAGAAATCCAAACATTCACTAGAGTTAGCTGAGTATATATGGCAAAACGAATCCTAGTCGAGGCTGAAAGCCTTCAGAATCACGGCGGCTGGGTCCTGAATTCCCAGTATGCCGATTTGATGGGGTCCTCCTATTTGATGGCTCATGGGTTGGGAAATCCCGTCTCTGATGCTGTCGGGTCTGTCACCCTGCCTTCCAGCGGCCTCTGGCACGTGTGGGTTCGCACATTCAATTGGACTGCCCCCTGGTATGTCGGTGAGGGCCCAGGCAAGTTCCAGGTACTCCTAAATGGAGTTCCATTGCCAGAAACTGTCGGGAGCAGAGGGACCAAGTGGGAATGGCAGTACGCCGGTGCGAGAGCATTCGAGGCTGGCACTGTCGCTCTTTCCCTTCACGACTTGTCAGGGTTCGACGGCCGCTGCGATGCGCTTTATCTGTCTGACGAGCCCGCTCCTCCTTCTGGAGATATGGAGGCCCTCCGGCAGGAACTCCTGCCGGGATATAATGCACCTATAGATGGAGGTGAATATGATTTTATCGTTGCAGGGGCGGGGATTGCGGGTATCTGTGCTGCCGTCAGTGCAGCTCGGCTGGGCCTGCGAACATTGCTCTTGCACGACCGCTCGGTTCCGGGCGGTAACAACTCCTCGGAAATCCGCGTCCACATCGGCGGGATAATCTGTCTCCCGCCTTATCCAAACTTAGGAAACCTGATAATAGAGTTCGGGCATACTAAACGCGGGAACGCTATGGAGGCCGATATCTATGAGGACGGGCGAAAGATAGCCTTCCTCGCCAACCAGACGAACTTGACAGTGCTGTACGACAAGAATGTCTGCAGCGTGGAAATGAACGGAGACAAGATCTCGGCCGTTCTGGTCCGTGATACCAGAACCAGCATATTGATGCGCTTCTCAGCGCCGCTCTTTGCAGACTGCACAGGCGATGGGGACCTGGGCGCCCTGGCTGGGGCGGAATACCGTATGGGCAGAGAATCCAAGGCACAGACAGGGGAACGTAGTGCGGCGAAGATAGCAGACTGCCAGGTGCTGGGTGCTTCTGTGCAGTGGAATACGCGCGAATGCCCGCAGCCGCGTCCATTTCCACTATTTGAATATGGCTTGGACTTTTGCGAGGAGAGTTGCTTCCCCGTGGATAAGGGAGACTGGAACTGGGAAACAGGCCTTCGATGGGATCCCATTGTCCAGGCTGAGATGGTACGTGACTACGGAATGCTTGTCGTCTATTCCAACTGGTCCTTCGTCAAGAACCGCTCTTCCCATCGCGAGGAGTTCAGCCATAAGGAACTGGCCTGGGTTGCATATCTGGCAGGGAAACGGGAGTCCCGGCGCCTGCTAGGAGACCACGTCCTGGACCAGAACGACATCGACGCTCACGTCATTTATCCAGACGCCTCGGTAACGGCCACTTGGAGCATCGACCTTCACTATCCGGACCCCCGCAACTCCCGTTTCTTCACGGGACGGGAGTTCATTACGGTCTGCAACCAGGATCCAATCCGTCATTATCCTATTCCCTATCGTTGTTTTTATTCGAGAAATGTCGGGAATTTGTTCATGGCCGGTCGGAATATCAGCGTGACACACGTGGCCCTGGGCACTGTCCGTGTGCAGCGTACTACAGGAATGATAGGAGAAGTCGTGGGTATGGCGGCCGCTCTATGCAATAAACATACTTGTCAGCCAAGGGATGTTTACAACGATTATCTGGAAGAGTTGAAAGATCTGATGAAGGAGGGATGCGGAAAGAAAGGCCTTCTGAACAACCAGACCGAAGGGCTTGGCCAGACCGACCTTGAATTTTATGATTCTGACGATATATGAGTATGGGAAAAATAACAGGACTGAACACTGCCGTCGTGACGCCGATGTATGATGACGGGACTGTCAATTACGACGCCATTGACGGCTACGCCGAATTTCTTATCTCACAGGGTTTATCGGGGGTCTTTGTCAACGGATCTTCCGGGGAAAGCCTGCTGCTGAACACGGAAGAAAGGAAAAAGGTCTTGCGCAAATGGATGCGCTATGCCGACCGCCTGAACATCCTGGTCCACGTAGGTCACACATCGTATGTTGAGGCTTGCGAACTGGCTCGTGACGCCGGCGCTCTGGGCGTCAGGGCAATTTCCGCGATGGGCCCCTGCTTTATGCAGCCCAAGACCCTGGAGGACTTGATCGCGTTCAACGCCAAGGTCGCGGCTTCGGCACCGGACACCCCGTACTATTACTACCACATTCCTATCCGCTCCGGCGTCAACTATGATATGACCAGGTTCCTCAGCCAGGGTGCGGAACTTATTCCTAACTTAACCGGGCTCAAGTACACCAGTCAGGATGCTTTTATGGAGTTTAAGTGCATCCGGCTGGAAGGAGGCCGTTTCGACATCCTCCACGGGAACGACGAGACCTATTTCCTTGGGCTGACGATGGGCGCCCAAAGCGGCATCGGCACCTCCCTCAACGTTAATGCGCCCCTTTTTCAAAAAATCTTTGATGCTTTCCGAGCTGGAGACCTGACAGAAGCCGCTAACCAGCAGGAGCAGGCCAACCGGGCAGTCGAGTTAATGTGCCGTTACAACACGATTGCGGGTATCAAGGAGATGCTGTCGCTGTGCGGCATCCATACAGGCCCGTGCCGCCTTCCCAACGGCGCCTTGACGCCGGCCCAGAAAGCTGATACCAAGAAATGTTTTTATGAGTTGTTTCCTTCGGCCTGATGCATAACACTTTTACTTGGATAGACTGGTCAGTGATTCTCATCATGCTCGTGGCTATGGTGGGAATCAGTTGGCGTTCGTCCAAGCAAAATAAAACCTCCAAGGATTACTATTTAGGAGGGCGTTCGCTTCATTCTGGGATGGTGGGGCTATCCCTTTTTGCCACGTTGGTCAGCACGCTCAGTTATCTATCATATACCGGAGAGATGGTCAAGTATGGCCCGGTATTCCTCACGGGTGTACTGGCTTTTCCGGTAGCCGGATGGTTGGCGGGGAAGTTTATCATCCCACGTATCATGCGTTTCAATGTGACCAGTGCATATGAGATCCTGGATTTGCAGTTGGGGAAGGGATCCCGCCTGCTGGCTACCGTCTTTTTCATCTCACTGCGTTTCCTGTGGATGAGCACGATTGTGTTCGCGACTGTTCAAGTAGCGCTTATGCCCATTCTAGGCCTGTCGGAGGCGTGGACGCCAGTCCTGTGCGCCGGCATCATCCTGTTTACGGTTTTCTTCACGACGATCGGAGGACTCCGGGCGGTGGTAGCGACGGATGCTTTGCAGTCCGTAATCATGTTCCTGGGCGCACTGATTACCATCGGTGTCATCTATTTCGGCCTTGGGGACTCAATATCTACTTTAAAGGATCCTGCCCTCTATTCAGGCTGGATCGACTGGATCTGGGCGCCGAAAAGAGGAATGAGGATGACTGTGTGCAACATTTTCATCATGAACCTGTGCTGGCAGATCTGCACGGCGGGTTCGGACCAGATGGCAATCCAGCGGTATCTGTCTGTCAAGGATGCGCAGGCGGCAAAACGTTCATACAATATCTCTCTGCTCAGTTCAGGGACAATCAAGGTCCTGCTGGCCATAGTCGGTCTGATGGTGATGGCTCATTTTACGGTCCATCCGGAGTTGCTTCCTTCGGGTCAGAACATCCATTCTGCCGCAGATATCCTGTTTCCGACGTTCATCCGCATCGGCCTGCCAGCCGGTATCACGGGCCTGATCGCCTCCGCCTTGATGGCCGCCGCAATTTCCAGCTTGTCGTCTGGGCTCAATTCAGTGTCTTCGGTAATCGTAGAGGATATCCTGAAGAGGCTGCCGTCCTCCAATGGGTGGGAGTTTTCGCTGCGCACGAACAAGTGGATATCAGTCCTGCTGGGCCTGACGGTTCTGGTATCCTCCTTCCTGGTAAGCTATGTACAGGGAAACCTGTTGGATGTAACGATAAAGGTGGTTAACCTCTTCGTCGCTCCGCTGTTCATCTTATTCTTTATGGCGATGTTCTCGCCCGTTGCCAGCGACCGCGGAGCTATCATCGGTGGTCTGGCCGCTCTTGCCGCTGAGGTAGGAGTTTCATTCTTCGGCCTTTTCGGCTTCGTCCAGACCTGGAACCTCTTCATCGCCCTAGCTGTGGGGATCCCTGTCGGGATGGCAGCCAGTTATATTGACACCCGGTTCGTCAAATAGAAGAAATGTTCAGCCATAGGATGATTCAGTGAAAAATGATGCTGTATTTGTAAATACTATAAACTACCATGCTGTCCTGTATGGTTCAAGCCGCCCCTGAAGCGGCTATTTAATAAACAAATCACGTTTCTCTATTTCCAATACTTCGGTACTTTTAAGTATTTAGGAGCCGTTAGTCGGCAGGCTGAAGGAAAGCATATAGTAAAACAACGATTCAATATGGTGTCCAGTCTGAGTCCGAAGGCACATATTATTGACAAACTATCGAAAACTGGTTATATTTACATCCAGAGCCGCTAAGGCCTGGTAACTAAATAATGAACCATTGATCAAAAGATATGAAAGCATTGCTCCGACTCCTCTCCGTATTGACGGTTTTAGCTCTTTCACTCCCCTGCCTCGGAGGAAACGACGCCAGGCGTTCCGACAGGATATACCTGGATTCTGAAACCGTACACGGTGGCGGATATTCCTGGAAGATGTGCCGCGCCGGGGAGGCCGGTGCGGCCGGAGAAAGGATTTCCGCCCAAGGCTTCGACACGGCCGGTTGGCAGGATGCCGTGGTTCCGGGAACCGTGCTCACTTCCCTGGTGGAGAACAAGGTCTATCTGGACCCATATTACGGGATCAACAACAAGCTGAGTGAGAACAAGATACCTGACCTCTCAGTCTCCGGCAGGGATTTTTACACCTACTGGTTCAGGACCGAATTCGATTCTCCGCAGGTCAGTGAAGGAAGCCACGTATGGCTGCAGCCGGAAGGAATAAACTACCGGGCAGAGTTCTGGCTGAATTCGCACTTGGTCGGGACTATGGCAGGCATGTTCCGGGAGGGATACATCGACATCACGGACCATCTTTCCAAGGACGGAAGGAACGTACTGGCCGTGCTGGTATATCCGGTCGATGAACCCGGGCGCACGATGAAGAAGAAATGGGGAGCCACGAATGAGAACCACAACGGCGGTGACGGTATGATCGGAAGCAATGTCACCCAGCTTATGACCGTGGGATGGGATTTCTATTACGACGACGGCATCAGGGACCGCAATACCGGAATATGGAAGAGCATCCAGCTCTATACGACCGGTCCCGTAGCGATGCGCCATCCTTTCGTGAAATCAGAGCTTGCTCATCCGGACTATGATTCCGCCCGTGAAACCGTCTCGGTAGAGGTGTTCAACTGTGGATCGGCAGACGGCCAGAAACCGGTGGAATGCGAAGTTTCAGGCAGGATAGGAGAGATCAAGTTCTCGAAGAGAGTCACCATCGACCGCGGAATGCACGAAACGGTAACCTTCACCCCGGAGGAATTCAAAGGGCTGGCGATCAAGGACCCTAAACTATGGTGGCCAAAGAACAAAGGCCCTCAGAACCTGTACAAGCTAAAGATGCAGGTGACGGTGGACGGAGTGCTTAGCGACTCCCTTTCAACCACCTTCGGAATCAGGGAGGTCCTCGCGACCAGGAATACGCCTGACAGCTCCAAGATGTTCATAATCAATGGGAAACCTATATTCATCCATGGCTCGAACTGGCTGCCGGAGGCGATGCAGCGCACTTCCGACGAGCGGATGGCAGCAGAGCTTCGCTATACATCACAGTCAGGGATCAACCTTCTGAGACACTGGGGTGGCGGAATCGCCGAATCGGACTATTTCTACCAGCTCTGTGATGAATATGGCATCCTGGTATGGCAGGAATTCTGGATGACAGGCGACACGAGGCATCCGGTTGACGAGCCACTGTACCTTTCCAACGTGGAAGCGACTGTCAAGCGGCTTCGCAACCACCCTTCCATCGCATTCTACGTAGCTTCAAATGAAAGCACCGAGGTAAGCGGTACCAGGGAACTCCTGGAAGCGATCGACGGTACCAGGCCTTACCAGATGCAGTCGGAATGCGACGGAATACACGATGGCAGTCCTTACCTGCAGGTCAATCCGATGCAGCATTACGAGAACACGGCCAGCCCTCGCGGAAGCCGTATCGACGGATTCAATCCGGAATACGGAGCCCCGAACATCCCGCTTCCTACCAGCCTGCACGCAATGATGGACGAGAAAGACCTCTGGCCGATAAACAAGGAAGTCTGGGATTACATGGACGGTCACGGATTCCACAAGGTGACCACCGTCTATACCGACATGACGAATGAATACGGCGCCTCCGCTGACATCGACGAATTCGCCTGGAAGGGGCAGCTGGTTGGAGCGATGAACTCAAAGAGCATCTGGGAAACCTGGAACTTCAACAAGTTCGGATATGGCGACAGGTTCTGCTCCGGACTGCTGTTCTGGTATCACAACGACCCTTCCCCGCTCGTGTGCGCAAGGATGTGGGACTGGTACCTGGAGCCGACCGCTTCCCTGTACCATACAATGCACTCCCTGGAGCCGCTTCACATCCAGTACGACTATCTGAAGGACTCAGTATCAGTCATCAATGACTGGCCTCAGGCTTTCACGGGATATACCGCCTCCGCGTTTGTATATGACCTTTCCAGCAGGAAAGTATCGTCACAGTCCGTCAGACTGGATATTCCTGAAGACTCGTCGGTCGACAACATTATCGGGCTTACCTTCCCTGAAAGCATCTCCCAGGTCCATTTCATATGGCTGACGCTCAAGGACAAGGATGGTAAAACCGTGTCCGAGAACTTCTACTGGCGTTCCAAGGATGCCTATGAAGGACCGGGAACGATTACCGGGCCATGTACATCAGGATTCGGAAGCCTGGCTTCGATGCCGGCAGCGCGCCTCAAGGTCAAGGTAAGAAGGACTTCGGGGAAAGTCGGAGAAGACAGGGTCGAAGTCACCCTCCGGAACACCTCCGGCAAGATAGCTTTCTTCAACCAGCTGCAGGTATTCGATGCCGATGGCAACTCCGTGAAGCCGGCATTCTATTCCGACAACTTCTTCACCATCATGCCGGGCTGCACTAAGACCGTCACGATAGACATGAAGAAAGGAAGCGGCAGTTCCTTGACACTCAAAGGTTGGAACACCGCTTCCCGCAAGTTCTCTCTCCTGGATCCTAGAATATGATATTGGCTCCGAAGAGTACAGAGCTGTTCATCCGTCCGACAGGTATGAACTGCCTGCTGAGTTTGCCGGCATAGGCATCGACTCCGGCGAAAAGCACCAGGTGCGAGAACCTCAGGTTGGCCATCGCACCGAATACCGGGCCGAAGTTGTTCACACCGACAGACCCGGTGAAGTCGAACTTGTCCAACCACAGATAGTCTGCACTGGTGCGGACTTCCCAAATAGGGCAGAACTCGTTGTATCGGTACGTAAGGAGTCCTCCGAAGGAAAGGGCACTGGACATGAGGCGCTTGACACCCAGCCTTCCTGTTATCGGCAGGAGGCCCAGTTCCTGGTTCTCATATTCCTTCCGGAACTGGAACATCTCCAGGAATCCGTCGGCGGCATTCTCCAGGGTCTGTCCGAAAGTATCGGTCCCGTCGGTAACTGTTGCTGCGGCCCCGTCGTAGGTCCAGGTGGTTCCAGGAGTGTGGCCGTACAGGTTATGCCACCAGAAGATGCAGCCAAGGTCCACTATGGAAGCCGAAATCTCCCATGGGCCGAGGTCGATGTTCACTCCGAAATCGACTCCGAATCCTACTCCGTTCGGTCCTTTAGGCTTATTGAGAGTGATGTTGGAGAAATCGATCACTTCCTCATATGTGCCTGCGGCTGAAGGCTTCGTGGCTATGTTGAAACCATCATACGCTCCTGCCACGCATGCCTGGCCGGAAATCTGCCACTGATTGCGGTCGAACTTGACATCCATCCTGTCGACGTTCATATAGAGGTCGGTGATGCCCACCAGGGCCTTCGCCCTCATTCCGAATGTAACCTGTCTGCCCACTCTCCAAGGAGACGCGATCCCGACTTCCAGGAAGGAGGTCGCACGGGTGTTGAATCCGGAAAGGTCATAGGACTGGCCGCCCTCCGCTCCCATCTTGAAGAACTTCATCATCTCATACGGGAGGGTCATGTCGACAGTGTTCCTCAGGTTTACGTCGATGAGGCCGTAGGTTCCGTGGGACTTGAAGGAGAACGCCAGCAGGTTGGCATCGATCTCCGCATTCAGTTTGTTGATCCCCTGCTTGAAATTGCCCAGGACCTCGGAAGCGGAAATCTCAGGGTGCAAGAACGTGACCGTCTTGCCGTTGAACGGATAGAAGAAACCCTTGAGCCCGAAATTGCTCTGCGCCGATGCGTAGTCCATGCTCAGGCCAGGGAGGCCGATGAAGGTATAGTCCGGGCAGAACGCCGGATTCAGCCTGTAGCCATAGGTGTAATTGTCCACGAAGTAGCCCGTCTGCAGGGTCTGTGCCTGAACTGCGATGCTCATTGCGGCTGCCGCCGCTATCGCAAGGATAATCTTTTTCATCAGTCGTCTATATGGGTTATGCCTTCAGGGAAAGAAAGATATGAGTTCACGACCGTCAGCCCTCTCCCGGAACCGATGAGAGTTCCGTTCTCAGGGAACTCCTGGATGGTCAGGAATATGCGGAAACCGTCGAAGTTGATCACCCCTCCGGCCGGAGTTACCTTCATGACCAGGGATGTACTGGCAGGGCTCTGCTCTGTACCGGCGGCAATCGAGCCGGTGCACTCGACGAGCACACCGTCAACCCTGTTGTTGGAAGCATCCACCGCTTCTGCGGATATGCCGAGGGCGACCGGCAAGTCGTTCTTCAGGTCAAGATGGTATTCTGCCGTACCCACACGGATATCCTTGGTGTCCATCTTGCTTATCCCATGGATAGGCACGAAACCGAACTCACGTCCTTTCACAACGATTCCTTCAGGGACATTGACTACGTATCCGTTCTCGGAGACATCAAGGATGCCTTGTGCGAACGAAGATATCAAGTCTCCGACCAATACCCGCTGTGAACTTCCGAGAGGAAGGTCGGCCCCTTTGAGGACATTCATGGTCCAGTCGACGTTGTCTTCGGAGAAGTCGTAGCCTTTGTCAACTACGCAGGAGACCGGGCCAACCAGACAGATTGCCGCGAGGCAAGCATGGAGCAAATGTCTTGTTACGTATGTCATTTCGCTATAGATCTATAAATTATACTTCAGGACTCCCATCACACGGTGGTTCATGATCATATGCCTGCCCTTCACGGCAAGTGCATGATTGTTCAGGGAACTCATGTCCCCGTATTCCACGCAAGTGCAGTCATACTCCAACCCGAAAGTAAGCTTGCCAAGGTTGTACGCCAGGGTAGGAGTCGCGCGGAACATCTGGTTGATGTTCTTGAAACCGTCGGAGAAGTAGTACACATCGTCCGGACTGAGATTTGAGGCCTCCCCCATCTCAATCATATGGTTGGTGCCGAGCGCCTTCATGTATCCAGCCATGCACATCAACTGGAATTTCCTGCCGTATGAGAATGAAACGAACGAAGATGAAGACTGCAGAGGCATATACCTGAAATTGAGTGGTTCAGACGTGTCGGTGAGGACATATCCTCCCATGAGCCGGAGATGGTCGCCGCCCTGCGCGAAGACAGACTTCGCATTGACCTTGAACATCCCGGAAGAAAACTGGAGGTACGCCATCGGGCTGACCATCGAAATCCTGTCCTCCGTCTTTGTACCCGCATCGAAAACAAGGTCATCGAAATCCGTACGCCACCTCGGCTTCAGGCTGATGAAATCAGCGCCCACCCTTGCCAGGAAGCCACCCTCCTCATATGACACTCCCGCATAGAGTTCAGGGATCAGGCCGTACTTCACATATCCTTCGGAAGGTCCCTTCGGGCCCGTAGGGAGGAACTGCATCGGGTATATGGCACCTGCTGTCAAAGTCCAGTTTCCAAAAGTGATTCCGGCCATGACCTGCGGGCTCCAATTGAACGGATTGAAAGGAGAACCGGTCTCCACATTGATGCAGTAAGGGAGGTCAGCTGACATCGGATGCCAGGCCTGACCTGCCCTTAAAGAGAATACAGTTGAACTGTAATCGTCCCACAGAAGGTCCACGTAAGCCTCCCTGAGGCGGAGTGAGGCAGTACTTCCGACCATCAGATAGAAGTCGGCTTCCAGCTTTCCGCTGACGCTGAAATCGCCGTATCTGAATCCGGTTACATTCAGGCCGAGCCTGGTAGTGATCGCGGACATCTTGAAGGATGGGTTGTAGTTGACGTCCGCTCCGTTCAGGTTGATGCTCTTGTCAAGAGGCAGGTAATAGAACAAGTCCTCGGAACCGGCCTTGGAATCCCGGGAATCGAAGATGGCAGACGTACGGAAGAATCCATATGGTTGCAGATGTTGAGTCAGGTTGACGTTTTTCACCGTTTGGGAAAAACCACCTGGCGATAGGAGCAACATGGCCGAGAGGGCCATCGTGATCATTATCAATCTTTTCATACCCGTATTCCGGCAAGGCCGGATGACTTGTCCAATGTTATCCTAGAAGGTGAATTTCATCAGGGCCTGTACGCGATTGTTGGTAACCCAGTGCAGGTTGTCCTCGGCGAGGCCGTTCTTGCCCAGGTACTTGACACCGTTGACGTTCTTGTAGTCGCCGTACTGGACGCTGGTAACTTCATATTCGATTCCAATGGCGAACTTCCCGATATTCCTGATGATGGTAGGAGTAAGCCTCCACATGCGGTTCATATTGGAGAAACTGTTCTTGGAGAAGAAGAGGATGGCAGCCGGAGCGATGTCTCCATCGCCGCCATAGAGGTCTTCGATGGTACCGAAGTTCCTGACATAGCCGCCGAAGAGGATCCACTGGGTCTTCTTGCCGTATGCGAGGCTTACCCAGGTGGATGAATTGCGCGTCGGGGTATATTCATAGCTGCCGTCAGCATTGACGCCGGACACTCCGTAGCCACCGTTAAGGTTGAAGTGCTCCCCGGCCTGTGCGAATATGCTCTTGACCTTCACGCTGAAGAGGTTCTTCTTGTACTGAGCGTAAACGAATGGGGAAACGGTGGTGATACGGTCGCTTACCTTCTTGGTACCGTCATTCCAGCGAGGCTTGATGGAAAGCATGTCCACACCGATCCTGCCTGTGAAGCCTTTGTCGGAATAGCTGACTCCGAAATAAAGCTCAGGGATGCATCCATACTTGATGTAGTTCGCAGAAGCCCCGGCAGGACCTGCGGAAGTATACTGCATCTGCCAGATGGCTGCTCCGGTGAAGGATATGCCATCCGCCACCTTCCAGTCGAGCTTGACCTGAGGGGTACGGGAGAAAGGTCCGAACGGAGCACCTGTATTCAGGGAGAATACGTCAGGCATGTCGGCGGCCATAGGATGCCAGGTCTGTCCTGCCGTGACCTGCCAATCGTTCTTGCCGATGGTGGCAAAAGCCTGGCGGAGACGGAGCTGTGCGGTTCCGGTCACTCCGGAGACGCCGCTGTAGAAGTCAGTCTCGATCTTGCCTCCGATCTTGAAGCCTTCATACTCGAATCCTACCAGATCGACACCGAGACGGGTTGTAAGGGCGGCGAAACGGAAGGTCGGCTGCTCATTGAGGTCGGTACCGTCCGAAGTGATATTCACGTCCTTAGGAACATAGAAGAAGAAGTCTTCGGTGCCGGCGACGCTCTCACGGGTGTCGAAAGCGAAATAGTTACGAACGAAACCGTAAGGCTTCAGGGTTCCAACCTTGTCCTGGGCGAAAGCTGAGCCGCAGAGGACGAGAAGGAGCAATGATATGACTGTTCTCTTCATAATTATGATTGTATTTTAATAATCAAGCGAACGGGAACAATTTGGTGAGCCAGAAAAAGCCGAGGACGAATCCGGTAACGCCGATGATCAAACCTACTTTCAGCATATCCTTCGTCTCCACAAGGCCCGTTGACGATGCGATGGCATTCGGAGGAGTGGAAATCGGGAAGCACATGGCGAGGGACGCGCAGATGGCGACGAATGAAATCATAGCCTTGGTACCGCCCAGTGAGATGAACGAAGCGTTGTTGGCAGCTGCAGGATCAGCCATTCCTTCCGCGATGACGATCAGGATTGGGATCAGCAGGGCAGCCGTCGCAGAGTTGCTGATGAAGTTGGAAAGGAAGTAGCAGACCAGGCCAGCAATGAGCAGCACGACGACTACCGACATGGAGCCGAACGGAATAGCTTCGATAAGGACACTGGCAAGACCTGTCTGCTGCAGGCATGTACCGAGCGCGAATCCTCCCGCAACGAGCCACAGGACGCTCCAGTTGATTTCCTTGATGTCTTCCTTGGTGAATATTCCGGTGCAGGTGAGGACACCCAGCGGGATAAGCGCTACGACGTTGGAATTGATACCGGTCAGCTTCTCGGTAGCCCAGAGGAGGATCGTTCCGATGAACGTAACCCAAACCGTATAGTACTTCCAATTCTTTTTCTTCTTGTTCTCAGGGATCGCAAGCACGACTTCCTTTGCCTTGAACGGGAAGAATACCTGGAGAAGGATCCACGCTATGATGATCATGATGATCACGAAAGGCACCATCCTGGCCATCCAGTCCACAAAGCTTACCTCAGCACCCGCCTCGGCGAGAAACTTGACTGCGGTTGCGTTAGGAGGGGTTCCGATAGGGGTTCCGATACCACCGATATTCGCAGCTACAGGTATGGAAAGGGCAAGTCCGATCTTTCCCTTGTCATCATTCGGCAGTACTGCGAGGACAGGAGCAAGGAATGCGAGCATCATCGCAGCGGTAGCTGTGTTGCTCATGAACATGGAGAATATGGAGATCACGCTCAGGAAGCCCAGAAGTACCATCTTCGGCTTGTGCCCGAAAGGTGCCAGGAGGGTTCTCGCCAGAGTAACGTCCAGACCGTATTTCTCTGCCATGATGGCTAACACGAATCCGCCCAGGAAGAGCATCACGACCGGATCGGCGAATGCCGACATGATGTCCTTGTAATTGACGAGCAGTCCTGCCTCAGGCTTGCAGAAGAAACTGATACCCTTGTTGGACACCGTCAGTAGTGAGATTACGATGAGGAGTACGGAGGTCGTCCAGTTCGGGATGATCTCGAACATCCACATCAAAGCCGCGAAGGCAAACAACGCGATGACACGCTGCTGAGTAAGAGTCAGTGCATCGATACCGAAGAAAGAAGTCGGTACGCACCACAAGAAAAGTGTCACCAGAAGCACGATAGGAAGAAGAACGCAATACTTCAGGTTTATTTTCTTCTTCCCTAACGTTTCGATTTGATTTTCATCCATTTCGAATACTTTTATAATCTATTTTCTTATATGCTCTATTATCTTGCAAATTTAATCAATCTTACCGAATATAAAAATATAAAAAAGGCAGGTGACCGGTCTCCCGATCACCTGCCCTAAGTCGGATAAACTTGGGATACTAGATGGTACCCTGCTCGAGCATTGCCTGCGCGACCTTCATGAAGCCGGCGATGTTGGCGCCCTTCACATAATCGACGGAGCCGTCAGGACGGGTTCCGTACTTGACGCACTGCTCGTGGATGCTTTCCATGATCCAGTGGAGCTTGTCGTCGACTTCCTGTGCGGACCAGCTGAGGTGAGCTGCATTCTGGGTCATTTCGAGACCGGAGGTAGCGACACCACCTGCGTTGACAGCCTTTCCAGGGGCGAAGAGGACGCCGTTGTTCTGGAAGAAGTGGATAGCGCCCGGCTGGCATCCCATGTTGGATACCTCGCAGCAGCACCAGCAACCGTTGGCCTTGAGTTCCTTCGCGTCATCCTCGCTGAGCTCGTTCTGGAAAGCGCAAGGGAGAGCAATGTCGCAAGGGATGCTCCAAGCCTTCTTGCCAGCGATGAACTTGGCCTTCTCAGGGAACCTGGTAGCCATATCCTCGACCATGTTCCTGTTGGAAGCGCGCATGTCGAGCATATAGTCATTCATCTCAGGAGTCATTCCGTCAGGAATGTGGCAGACACCGTCAGGACCGGAGATAGCGACGACCTTTCCACCAAGCTGGGTAGCCTTCATGACTGCGCCCCAAGCGACGTTACCGAAGCCGGAGATGCAGATCTTCTTGTCCTTGATGTCCTTTCCAGCCTTGCGGAGAAGGTGCTCGGTGAAATAGAGGGCACCGAAACCGGTAGCCTCAGGACGGAGGATGGATCCACCCCAGGTAGCTCCCTTTCCGGTGAGGACGCCGGTGTGGTACTGGCGGGCGAGCTTCTGGTACATTCCGTTGAGGAATCCGATCTCACGACCACCTACACCTACGTCACCTGCAGGGATGTCCTGGTCAGGACCGATGCAGCGCCAGAGTTCGAGCATGAAGGCCTGGCAGAAACGCATGATTTCGGCATTTGACTTGCCTACCGGGTCGAAATCGGAACCACCCTTTGCTCCACCCATAGGGAGAGTCGTAAGAGCGTTCTTGAATGTCTGCTCGAAACCGAGGAACTTGAGCATCGAAGGGGTGACGGCCTTATGGAAACGGAGTCCGCCCTTGTAAGGTCCGATAGCGCTGTTGAACTGGACACGGTAGCCGAGGTTGGTCTGGACCTCACCGTTGTCGTCGATCCAAGTCACGCGGAAAGTGAAGATACGGTCAGGCTCGACAAGCCTTTCGACAATCTTCGCCTTTTCAAACTCAGGATGCTGGTTATAGACATCCTCGATGGATTCAAGAACCTCCTGTACGGCCTGAAGGTATTCCTTCTCGGTAGGGTACTTGGCCTGGAGACGGGCCATGATCTCTGTGGTCTTCATGATGATAAAAACAGTGTTATTTATTAAATATCAATTAATAATTTTCAGCTTTTCCCAAAAAGTCGTTACAAATGTAAAGAATAAAAACAATATTCAGAAAGAATCTTGAAGAAAACTTTCAAAAAAAAGGCAGGCTCTCCGGCCTGCCCTAAGAATCGTCTGTTGAAAAGCTTACTTCTGCTGCTCCTGCTGGGCCTGGAGTTCCTTCTGGAGAGCCTCCAGAGTCCTGCCTGCAGGGATGTTGAGAGCCTTCCTGGCGTCAGGGGTCAGATCCTTGACCTGAGCCTTGTCGACATAGAGATACTGGGAACTCTCGAATACGAAAGTGTATCCACCTGCCTTCGCAAGTTTCTCTACGGTCTCGTTAGCCTTCTTGTATATAGGCTCCATGAGCTGGCTCTGCTGCTGCTGAAGTTCGACCTGGATGCTGCGCTCGAATTCCTGGATCCTGTTCTGGATCTCACTGAGTTCCTTCTCCTTGCTTTCCTTCACGGCATTCGACCAGGAAGCCTGCTTCTGCTGGTATTCAGCATACTTCGCCTGTGCCTCTTCAACCATACTCTGATAGGTGTCGTTGGCCTCTTTCTGGGCAGCCTGAATCTGAGTCCTGGCAGCGTCAGCCTCCGGCATAAGCATCACGAGCTCATTGAAATCAACGATGGCGAACTTGCCCTGAGCGGATGCGCTGAGGGTAAACAATGCCATTGCGGCAATCAAAACGATCTTTTTCATATCAATTAAAATTTTAGTTTGCAATTACAATTTGCTGCAAAGTTAAGAATAAAAGTTAAGAATATGTTTTAGAATTGTTGTCCGATCAGGAAATGGAACTGGCTCCTGTCTTTCTTGGTCGGATTGTCGAAGCCATAACCCCAGTCTATACCAAGCAGACCGATCATCGGGAGGAATACCCTGACGCCGACACCGGCGGAACGCTTGATCTGGAACGGGTTGAAGTTCTTGATGTCAGACCAGCAGTTACCACCCTCCAGGAAGCCCAGCACGAAGATCGTGGACTGAGGCTGAAGGATCACAGGATAACGGAATTCCATGGTGAACTTGTCATAAACGTTTCCTGCATAGTAACCGTTGGTGTTGTATGGAGTAGCTTCCCAAGGGGTAAGCGAATAGTTTTCGTAGCCGCGGAGCGCGATCACGTCAGCTCCGTAAGTGTCATATCCGGACATTCCGTCACCACCCACACGGAATCCCTCGAACGGGGAATATCCCCACCTGCGGTTGTAGTAACCGAGGTATCCGAACTGAGCCCGGCTCATTATGACGAAGTCTCCGATGACCTTCGTGTACATCTCGGCGCTGACCTTCCACTTGTGGTACTCGATCCACTTGTAGCGGTCCTTGGAGCTCCACTTGTCATAGTCGATGTCGCTGTAGCGGGACACCTTGGCAGGATTGCCGTTGGCATCCAGGTTGCCGAAGTCGTTCTTCCTGAAAATGGAGTACGGAGGTGTCAGCTGCATTGACGCGGAGAACACCGATCCGGACCTCGGATAGATCTGCTGGTCGGTGGATGTCCTGTTCAGGCTTGCGGTGTAGCTGAGGTTGTGGGAAAGACCGTCATTGAACATGAAGTAACCGTTGATCCAGTTCTTCAAGTCATATACCTGCCAGCTCAGGCCGTTGTAGAAAGTGAAGTAGTTGTCAGGCCATTTGAGCCTGGTACCGATTCCGGCCGAGAAGCCATATACCTGCAAGACCTTGTCGTTGCTGAGGATACCGAGAGCAAGATATGAATCCGTCTGGCGGGTATAGTATGCCTGCAGGTTCAAGGACGTCGGCTTCTTCTGGGTCAGCCAAGGCTCGGTGAAGCCGAATATGAGAGAGGTATAATAGGTACCGTTGGTCTGGAAACGAAGCGAGAGGTTCTGGGCATCGCCGAGCGGCACAGGCCTCCATGCGCTCTTGTCGAACAGCCTCCTGGTGGAGAAGTTGTTGAAACTGACTCCCACGGTTGCCACGAAGGTATTCATACCCCATCCTCCGGAAAGCTCAAGCTGGCTGGATGGTTTCTCCGTCACGTTGTACACAAGGTCCACCGTGTTGTTCAGCTGGTTAGGGATGACTGAATAGCCGGTCCCCGGCTTTGATATAGCCTCAGGATCGAACTGCCCCAGGGAAGCGATTTCCCTGATGGACCTCTCGAAATCAGACTGGCTGAAGAGATAGCCCGGACGGGTGAATATCTGCCTTCGCACGACTCTCTCGTTCGTGAGGTCGTTTCCGTTGATAATGATGTTGTTGAGGGTGGCCTGCTTGCCTTCGGAGATACGCATCTCCACATCTACGGAGTCGCCTTCCACGGTCAGCTCCACCGGAGTCACGGAGAAGAACAGGTAACCGTTGTCTCGATACGCCTTGGACACATCGTATTCGGTCTGCTTGCCGCCTCCGAAGAGACGCTTCTGCATCGTGACCATGTCATAAGGCTCACCCTTGCTGATGTTGAGGATCTCGTTCAGCTGATCGGTGGTATAAACCGAATTGCCGGTCCAGGTAATGTTCCTGAAATAATATCTCTTGCCCTGGTCGAACTTGAAATCGATCCCGAGACGGTTCGGCTCCACGTAGTATATTGAATCCTTGAGGATGCGTGCATCCCTGTAGCCCGCCTCATTGAACTTGCTGATCAGGTTCTGCTTGTCATTCGGATATTCCTTCTCGTTGAATTTCTTGCTGCTGAAGAAGTTGTAGATTTTCTTCGACTTGGTCTTCTTCATGGAGCGGGCGAGCTTGAAATCGGACACTCCGTCGTTGCCTTCGAAGTTGATGTCACGGATCTTGACTTTCTCTCCCTTGTCCACCGCGAAATTCACCCGGATGGCGTTCTTGATTATGGTATCCTTCTGGACCTGGACATCCACATCGCAGTTCAGGAATCCTTTCTCAGCATAATAACGCTTTATGATGCCGGTAGAGGTCTTGGCCACATAGTCGGAATACTCGCCTCCCCTGCGGAGGTTGAGCCTCTCTTCGAGCTCTTTCTTCTCCCCTTTCTTCACTCCGGAGAACAGCCATCTCGATACCCTTGGCCGCTCCTGTATGCGGATCCTGAAATATGCGGAATCGCGGTTCTCGCTGAAATGGTCTATTTCCAAGGCAATGTCCTCGAAATAGCGCTGCATCCAGAGTCGGGAGACTATCGATGAAAGGTCGTCGCTCGGAACAGTGACTTCCATGCCTTTCTGAAGCCCTGAAAGGGAGATTATCTGCTGTGCGTTGAAATAGTGGTTCCCTTCGACGGAGACTCCGGCGACTATGTATTTCTGCGGCAGGTCGTAATCGATCTCCACTGGCTCAGAGGTTTTCTCCACCTCCTGAGCCATCACCGTGATTCCGGCAAGGGCGAAGGCGAAAATGCAAATGAGACGATATATTTTCATCAAACTGGATTCCATTAAATTCAAAGGTGCAAATATAAGCAATTATTTCACTTTTCCATATCTGCGGTTCCGCTTGGAATACTCTTCCAATGCCGACCGGAATTCCTCTTTTCTAAAATCGGGCCACAACGTCTCGACCGAAAGAAGTTCCGAATATGCGGTCTGCCAAAGTAGGTAATTGCTTATCCTTTTTTCCCCCGATGTCCGGATGACCAGGTCCGGGTCAGGGATGCCACTTGTGGAGAGATACCTGTCGAAGTCGCCGATCTCCAATGAATCGATGGCTTCCGGGTTGGAAGAATATTCCCTCGCGATATTCTTCGCGGCCTGGAGGATGTCCCATTTCCCACTGTAACTCAGGAATATGATGAGGGTCATCACCGGTTCCCTGCCTGCCGGCGGAGCTGTCCTCTCCTCAGCCTTGCGGATTGATTCGAGCAGGTCCGGAGACAGCCTGGAAATGTTCCCGATGACGCGGAACGCGATACCCTGCGCCGCCAGGGACTCGATTTCATCCCGGATAGCTTTCATCATCATTCCCATCAAGGTGCTGACTTCGGATTCGGGACGACCCCAGTTCTCCTCTGAGAAGGCAAACAGGGACAGATACTTGACTCCAGCCTCCACGGCTGCCTCGACGCAGGCGCGCACGCTTCCGACTCCTTCAGCGTGTCCGAATACCCTTTCCTTCCCGCGCAACTGTGCCCAGCGGCCGTTGCCGTCCATGATTATCGATACGTGTACCGGGACTTTGTCGTTTCCGTCCATAGATTTACCGTTGTTCTCCGCCATTGCGAATATCCTCTCCCCAGAAAAGTTTGGTGGTTAGCGCCTTGATGAAACCGGAGTTGTCAAGACGAACCCTTTTCAGCGAAAACTGTGCCACCTTAACGTCGAGAGTGGCGTCCGGCGAGAGTATGACGCTTCTGTTGTCCATCGACATCATTACACTCTCGTCCCGGGATCTCATCGAGATGGAGATCCTGGTCGAATCAGGTACCACGAGGGGACGGACGTTCAGATTGTGCGGAGCTATGGGAGCGATGATGAGGACCTTCGAATCAGGTGAGCAGATAGGTCCGCCCACACTGAGGGAATATGCCGTAGAACCGGAGCTGGTGGCCACCAACAGGCCGTCGGCCCAGTATGTAGGAAGCTGGTTCCCGTCCAGAGCCACATCTATTCCCAGGAGGGCGGCCCCGGACCTGTGGACACAGATTTCGTTCAGGGTATATGGAGAGAAAGCGCTTCCGGATCCCAGCACCTTGCCATTGATCTCCGTCTGAAGCAACTCCCTGTCCTCGAATGAATATGCTCCCGAAAGAAGGGCTTCGCAGGCCTCCTCGGGACTGTATTCGGAAAGGAAGCCGAGCCTCCCGAGATTGATTCCCAGCACCGGGATGCCGCTGTCCCCTACGCGCTTGGAAGCCGAAAGGAAGGTGCCGTCACCTCCGACGCTCATCAGGAGGTCGGTCCCAGGGACAAGGTCTTCGGCGGAAAAGATGTCATAGAAACTGAATCCGGCATCATGGAGCCAGGAAAGCATAGCCTTGAGCCGCGGATCCCCTTTCACGGAGTCATTCCTGGAATATACTGCTATCTTCATCGGAGGAAGTCAGTTAGTGTTGAGTTTTCAAAAATAGCATATTTCTGAGAAAATCTGAACATTATTCATTACTTTTGTCCGGTATGACAAGACTCAGCGTAAACATAAACAAGATAGCCACCCTGCGCAACGCCCGAGGAGGCAACATGCCGGATGTAGAAAAGGCTTCTATCGATTGCGAGAGGTTCGGAGCACAAGGTATAACCGTCCATCCGAGGCCTGACCAGAGGCACATAAGGTATTCCGACGTAAGGGCCATCAGGCCTACGGTCACCACTGAATTCAACATTGAAGGCAATCCGATCCCGGAGTTCGTCAGCCTCGTCCTGGAGGTGGTTCCCGACCAGGTGACCCTGGTCCCGGACGCACACGACGCCATCACCTCCGACGCTGGATGGGACACCATCGCCCACAGGGAGTTCCTTACAGGGATATGCAAGGTTTTCAAGGATAAAGGAATACGCACTTCCATATTCATCGGTCCGGATCCCCGGATGGCAGAGGGAGCCATGCTTTGCGGAGCAGACAGGGTGGAGCTCTATACGGCAGACTATGCAGCGCGCTTCCATGAAGGGCCTGAAGAGGCAATCGCACCTTACCTGAAGACCGCCCAAGCAGTCAGGGAACTGGGACTTGGACTCAACGCCGGGCATGACCTCAACCTGGACAATCTCCGCTATTTCATAAAGACGATTCCTTGGACTGATGAAGTCTCCATCGGACACGCGATCATATGCGACGCCCTGTACATGGGCCTTGAGAAAACTATACAGGCATATCTGTCGGAGATTAAGTTTTTTTAGTTATTTTTGTAACCTTATTTATTAACGGAATAATATTTAAATATTGATAAAATGAAACAGACACCACTGATTCTCAGCATCCTCGCACTCGTGGGAGTTGCTGCTCTCGGAATTTTCCAGCTTACCGGCAACGGTAACGGCAAGAAGAAGGCCGCTCCGGCCGAGGCCGTCGAGACCTCAGCCAAGGAAGGCGCCATCGTATGGTTCGACCTCGACAGGGTAATCGATGAATACGATATGGCCAACGACCTCAGGTCCGTAGTCGAGACCAAGGTCCAAAGCATACAGCAAGAAATCAACCGCAGGGGCAACAAACTCCAGAGCGATGCCAAGAAGTTCCAGTCCGACCTTGACAAGGGTATCCTGATCCGTTCGGTCGCAGAGCAGAGGAACGCCAAACTGCAGGAACAGCAGAACAGCTTCAACAATTTCGCCGCTCAGAAGCAGCAGGAAATCGCAGAAGAGCAGCAAGTCCTCATGAACCAGATCGGGGATGCCATCAAGACTTTCCTCGACAAGTTCAACGAGGAGCACAAGTTCGCCATGATCATCGCCAACCAGGGCATGGTCCTTCCTGCCCCTGTAGCAGTCGGCGATCCTGAACTCGATATTACCGACGCCATCATCGCAGGCCTGAACGAGGAATACGTCAAGAGCAAGAACAAGGGCACCGAGACTACCTCGGAAACCCCAGCCGCTACCGAAGGCTCAGAAGAAACCACCAAAGGCGAGTAGAATTGAGAGTAGCCTTCCTGTCCTGCTTCTACCCTTTCAGAGGGGGGATTTCTCAGTTCAACGCAAGCTTGTACTTGGAACTGGGCAAGTCCTGCACGGTCAAGGCTTTCAATTTCAAAAGGCAGTATCCGGGATTCCTGTTCCCGGGAAAAACCCAACTCGTAACCAAGGACGACGATGCCGTACCCATCGAAAGCGAAGCTTTCCTGGATACGGCAAATCCGTTTACCTATTGCAAGACCTACAGGGCAATCCGGGACTGGAAGCCTGACATCGTGATAATCAGCTACTGGATGTCTTACTTCGCCCCGTCCCTCGGCTACATAGCAAGACGGCTGAAAAAGCACTGCAAGGTCATCTCCATCCTCCACAACGTAATCCCTCACGAACCGAGATTCTTCGACCGCCCCCTGACCCGTTACTTCCTTTCGGGATGCACCGGTCACGTAACCCTCTGCGACGAGGTTTCACAGGACCTTAGGAAGCTTTGCTCGAAAGCCAGGGAGATCACTCTATTCCATCCGGTCTATGCCCATTTCGGAGAGCGTATCCCACGTGAAGAAGCGGAAGACACCCTCGGATTGGAGCATGGTAAGAAAAACCTCCTGTTCTTCGGACTCATCCGCGAATACAAGGGCCTCGACATCCTGCTCAGGGCTTTCGGACAGCTGGACGAAGGATATCAGCTGATAGTCGCCGGAGAACCATACGGATCCTTCATCAAATATGAAGAGATCATAGCCGCATCCCCGGCCAAGGATAGGATCAAGTTGTTCACCCACTATATCAAGGATTCCGAAGTGAAGGTCTATTTCTCTGCTGCGGACCTTGCCGTCCTCCCGTACCGCACTGCCACCCAGAGCGGCATCAGCGCCATCGCGAACCATTTCGACGTACCTATGGTCGTTACCGACGTGGGAGGCCTCAGGCAGGCTGTGGGAGACAGTGGCACAGGTCTTGTCGCAGACAAGGCTGACGAGGAAAGCATCCTTGCCGAAATCAGGAAATACTTTGGCGACGAGAATCTCCGCACTCTCTGCACCGGAGCCATCAAGGTGGAAAAGGAAAGGCTTTCCTGGAGTTCCTTCGGCACGAAGCTGCTGGATTTCGCCGACAATTTTTACAAGACGCAATGAAAAGACACATCATCGCCATAATGGCATCCCTTTGCCTGCTTCCGGCATTCACGGCAATAGTTTCCGCCCAGGACTACGTAGCTCCCAAGGTGGAAGTATCTACCGAGAAGGTCCGCAACAATGGCAAGCTTTTCTATTCGCACATAGTTAAGGAAAAGCAGACGCTCTACTCGATCAGCAAGGCCTACGGGGTGACCATCCAGGAAATATATGAATGCAACCAGGACTTGAACCTGAGGACCGAGGGATTGAAGGCCGGGCAGGTCCTCCTCATCCCCGCAAAGGAACAGCCATTCAAGTTCGAGCCTGTCAAGAGCAGCACGGCCAAGGCCGCAGCAGCCAAGCAGTCAGCCGGTTCGGCCCAGCAGGGAGATGAGTATTTCATCCACAAGGTCAAGTGGTTCGAAGACCTTGGCTCGATTGCCAAGAAATACGGAGTTTCTGAAGAGTCGATCATCAACATCAACGGGATGACCTCCGACAAACTGAAGCGGAAGCAGGAACTCAAGATTCCTATCCATCCTGAAAAATGGGAAGGCGCCAACGCCCAGGTAGTGGAGCCTCAGCCGACAGACCCGGCAATCAAGGAAGAGGAGAAGAGGGATACCCTCCCGGAGTCAAGGAAAACCATAGATGACATTTCCGATGACGTGATCGTCAAGGAAGGCGTCCACGCTGTCGTCCAGACACTCCTGCTTCCGTTCAACGACGCGGAACCGAGCGGAAACAAGACTTCCTGCATGGACTTCTACAGCGGAGTCCTTCTCGCAGCCAAGGATTTGGGAGAAGCCGGCACGGACATCGACTTGAACGTATATGACGCATCCCTGGGAGCCATCCCTGTGGCAACCGAGAGCATCGCGAAGAGCCATTTCGCCATCGGGCCTATCAAGAGGGATGGACTCAGGAAGGCCGTGTCCGTATGCGACGGCAACACTTGGGTCGTATCCCCTCTGGACCTCAACGTCGAATCTCTTACGGACTCCATTGCAGGCCTGATCCAGGCCCCTACCCCAACGGCATACCAGATCAAGGACATGGTCCGTTGGATAAAGTCGGACATGAAGTCCAGCGACAAGGTTATCGTGATAATACCGCAAGGATCCAACACCGCATACGCCGCTCAGGTTGAAAACGAGATGGAAGCCATCGGACTCAAGCATGTGACCACCACCTATGGGAATGTTTCCGCAAATATGACCACAACCGGGACAAACCGCATCGTGCTGGCCTGCAGCTACAACAGGTCCGACAGGTCTTTCCTAAGCACTACAGTACGCAATCTCTATGCGATGCTCGGCAAGAAGGCCGACATCGTCCTGTACGGCACAGCAAGGCTCAGGACATACGACGAGATCGATGTGGAGAATCTCCATAAGCTGAAACTGCATCTGTGCGTCCAGTATTACACCGAGAACAACTCCGCTGCGGTGGAACGGTTCAACACAGCATACCGTTCCCTCTTCAACGGAGAACCGAGCCGCTCATCATATTCAGGATATGACTTGATGAAGTATTTCACCATGCTGGCGGCGAAATACGGCGACAACTGGCCGAAGGGCATGGAAAAAGTCCGGTTCTCCGGCTTGCAGTCGGACTTCGACTTGCACAGGACTGAGTCCGGAAGCTACGTCAACCACGCCGTCAGAAGGGTGCTCTACATGACGAACTTCACGACCAAACTGGTCAAATAGGGATTATCATTCGGAAAGCAACGCCTTGGCGTTTTCGATAGCGGCGGCCGTAACCTGGCTGCCGCTCAGCATTCGTGCGATTTCCATGACCCTCTCTTCGCCTTGCAGCGGCCTGACAGAGGAAGAAGGCCTGGAACCAAGGACATCATACTCCTTCTCAACCAGGTAATGGGCCTTGCCCTTTGCCGCCACCTGAGGAAGATGCGTGATGGCGAACACCTGCATGTCCTCGCCCATCGAGCAGATCATCCCACCCATCTTGTCTGCGGTGCTGCCGGAAACTCCGGAATCGATTTCATCGAATATGAGTGTAGGCATATTCACGAACCTGGCCATCATCGCCTTCAGGCACAGCATCAGTCTCGACAATTCTCCGCCCGAGGCGCACTTGGCGACATCTACTGGGTTCATGCCGGACGCAGAGAAAAGGAACCGTACTGAATCTGAACCAGACGGAGATACCTGACCTGGGATGACTTCCGTCGCAAATACAGCCCTTTCAAGTTCGAGAGACCTGACCATACCTTCCACCGCTTTGGAGAACGGTTCCGCAGCCTTGACCCGGCTTGCATGGAGACGATCGCATATTCCTTGAAGAACTTCCCTCTCGGCTGCCGCCAGACGCTCCAGTTCTTCTTTCCTGCTTTCCAGGGTGGTCGAGTCATACAGCGACTCGGAAAGGGAATCACGTAGCTCGACAAGGTCTGCAACCGAAGCACAGGAATAATTCTTCAACAGGCCGTAGATGAGGGACATCCTGTTCTCAACGGCTTCGAGTCTCTCCTGCGAGAGCTCTGTGCCGGAGTTTATCGATGACACTTCAGCGAATACGTCATCCAGTTCAGCACGTGACGACTCGATCCTTCCGGCAAGTTCGGCCGCCTGTGGAATATACTTTGATACCCTTTCCAGATGCTTCTGGGCCTCCTTCAGGGCCGCGGACATGGACAACTGACCACCCACGCCGCCATCCTGCGGATTGAACAGGTTCTCGACCAGGAAGAGATCTTCCTTTATAGCCTCCGCATTCGCGAGCTGCTTCTGCTCGGCTTCAAGAGCCTCGAGTTCTCCTTCCTGCAGTCCGGCATCATCCAAACGCTTCCAGCGGGAATACACATAATCCCTCTCCTCATTCATCCGGGAGAGCCTGCTGGAAATTTCGGACAATTCGTCATTGAGAGCTTTCAGCCGGCGGTATGAAACGGCGCATTCACCGAGCAGGCCTTCGTTGCTGGCGAAATGGTCCAGCATGGACAGCTGGAAAGACCTGTCCGTCAGCAGGAGAGTCTGATGCTGGGAATGGATGTCCACCAGGCGCGATGATATGCTCTGGAGGACCTGAACGTTGACCGGAGAATCGTTTATGAAGGAACGGGAACGGCCGGAACGCGACACGACCCTGCGGATGATCAGTTCATTCTCCGGGGCATCGACATCGTTTTCTTCCAGGATGGCCTTCAGGGCGGAATCCGTTTCCGGGATCCCGAATACGGCCTCAACGACACAGTTGTCGGAACCTTCTCCGATAACGGAAGGATCGGCCTTGGAACCCAGCAGCAAGGAAAGCGCCCCGAGCAGGATGGACTTCCCCGCTCCGGTCTGCCCCGTAATAATGACTAGACCCTCCGGAAAATCGACATCCAGAGAGTCTATCAGTACGTAATTCCTTATCTGAAGGGACCTGAGCATCAGCCGGAACTATTCGGCGTCCTGCCCTGCCTTCCTGTAGTAAAGCTCGCCGTCTTCGAATTCGGTAATGGCGATGAGGTCCGGCTTAGGAAGTTTCTCGTAATACTTGGAAATCTCTATCTGCTCCCTGTTCTCGAACACTTCGTCCATCGTATCGCGGTCGGAACGGAAATCTTCGAGTTTCTTTGCAAGTTCTTTCTTCTCTGCAAGGGCGATCTGGTTGGCCCTCTTGTAAAGGATCACTACAGTTTCATAGATATTGCCGGTAGGTGCGGCAAGGTACTTCACATCCCTCGTGATGGTGTTCACAGGGACTTTCTTCTTAACATCCATATATCAAAATTGTCTTTGTCTATTATATTTACTTCTCCTCGGATTCGGATTGTTTCAATAGTTTCTTTCTTTCACGCTCGAAATCCTTTTCCTTTTCTCCGAGATCCTCTTCCGCACCGGAATATCTTCCAAGGGCTTTCTGGGAACGGCGGAACAGCACATCCATTTCGCGCTTGAAAGGAGAATCCGGATTCTCTCCGATGAAGTTGTAATAGTCGTCCACAAAAGTAAGGTAACGTTCCTTCTGCTTGGACTCGACGCTGAGCTGCGCGAACTTATATGAAGACTTTGCTATGTAGTACAGTATCTCTTCGCGGTAGACATTCTCCGCATCGTCCTTGAGGATATTCTTGAAAGCGACCCTGGCGGCCTTGTAATCCTCCATCCTGTAGTAAAGGAGCGCATTCTCGTATGCCTTCTTGTCGAGCCTGTTGTTGAGCTCTTCAAGCATCCTGCTGCAGATAGGATAGTGGGTACTTCTCGGATTCTCAACCATATACTGGCTGATCACGTTTATAGCATTGTAGCTCGGCACCTGGTCCAGTTCGTAACGCAGCGTAGAGCGGTAGAGGCAGTCGATCCTGAGGAAGGCGGCCTCCTCTGCGAACGGGCTGCGCGGGAAGTTCTGGAGGAACTTCGCGAAATTGGTTTCCGCCGTATAATAATCCTTGTAGCGATAGTTGCTCATACCCCAGTAATACTGGACAGTATCGTCCCTGTCCGTCCCGTTGGTAAGTATGGCAAGGGATTCGAACAACTGGGCTGCCTTGTTGAACTTGCCGTGGTTGAAATAATCGAAAGCAGCTTTGTACTTCGAATCCACATCGTTGCTGTTGAGCAAGGCCTCGTACTCCGATTTGCAGGATGTCAGAGCCGCCGCCATCAAAAGGGCGGCTGCAAGGATCCTGAATACTTTTCTTGACATATCCATATCATCAATGCGACAAAAGGAATTTTTCCACCTCCAACGCGGCCTTGCAACCCGATGCAGCAGCCGTTATGGCCTGCCTGAACCGAGGATCCTGCACATCGCCGGCAGCGAACACACCCTCGACGTTGGTCCGGGTTGACTTGCCTTCGGTGATGATGTAGCCGTTCTCGTCGGTATCGATGAATCCCTTCACGAAGTCGGAATTCGGATGATGACCGATGGCCAGGAAAAATCCATCGATGGAAATATCAAAAACCTTACCATCCTTCCTGACGAGCCGGGCACCTGTCACTCCCGATCCGTCTCCCAGGACTTCCTGGGTGTTGCAGTTCCAGAGTATTTCGATGTTAGGGGTAGCCTTGACCTTCTCCTGCATGGCCACTGAAGCCCTTAGCAGATCGCGGCGGACGATCATGTACACTTTCCTGCAAATACCGGCCAGGTAGGTCGCTTCTTCGCATGCTGTATCTCCTCCTCCGACAACGGCCACATCCTTCTTCCTGTAGAAGAAGCCGTCGCAAGTGGCGCAGGCACTGACACCCATTCCCCTGAACTTCTGTTCGGAAGGCAACCCGAGGTACCTTGCGGTCGCTCCCGTAGCTACTATGACTGCCTGGGCTTCGATATCGGTCTCCCCATCTATCGTGAGCTTGAACGGCCTGCCCGAGAAATCTACGGCAGTCACTACTCCCCTCCTGATATCAGCTCCGAAACGCTGGGCCTGGGCGCGCATCCCGTCCATCAGCTGGTTGGCATCGACTCCTTCCGGGAAACCAGGGAAATTCTCCACTACAGTGGTCGTGGTCAGTTGACCGCCGGGCTCCATACCTTCATATAGAACGGGAGCAAGACCGGCACGGGACGCATAGATCGCCGCAGTGTAGCCTGCAGGACCTCCGCCAATGATAAGACATCTGATATTCTCCATTTTCCTTCAATAGAATCAGAATACAAATATAACCATATTTATCGATTTTTAGTATTAGTATAGTTTTTGCATATCTTTGAAGCAATACTTTAAGACTTGCGAAATGGATAAGAATACCCAGACGCTCGGCGTCGAAGACTTCCGTGTGCGCCTGAAGAAGAATGGCCTTAAAGTCACACCTCAGAGGATAGCGGTACACAAGGCGATGCTCAAGCTCGGGCATGCCTGTGCCGATGATGTCACCGGAGAGATACTCAAGGACGGGGAAACGAAGGTGACTGTAGCTTCCGTATACAATATCCTCACCCAGTTCTCACTGCTCGGGATCTACCAGCACAGGATGAGCAGCAACAACAAGATGTACTTCGATGTCAATACATTCAAGCACATTCATGTATATGACACGGAAAACCACGTGTACATCGACGTGAAAGATGAAGACCTGTACAAGGAAATCGAGAGCAAGCTGCTCTCGAAACGCTTCAAAGGCTACAAGATCGACGGGATAGACATCCAGATCCTCGCCCACCCGTCCCACAGGCGGAAGAAGTAGCTATTCCTCAGCCACGGAAACAACTATGTTCCGGAAGCCGCAAGCTTCCAGGAATTCCCTTACCTTTACCTTCCCGGATGACTCAGCCCTGGAATAAATCCCATTGTCGAGGGCATTCTTCAGAATCATGTTCCTTGCGTGGCCCACAAGGCCGGACACTTCTCTCTGCGACCAGGAATTATTCCCCCCGATTATCTCATAATCGGAAGGATTCACGGTGACGCTGAGAATCTTGGGACGAGGAAGGGTTACGAACAAGGAATCATTCCGGACAGTCACATCGTCAAGGGAAATGCCGCCCATGTCGAAGCCTGCTTTCACCGTACCGCGAGCGATGATCACAAGGTCATCCTTGGATGGATTCCTGCCGACAGCGCTTGCTATCAGACCGACTGGTCCTGTGATCTCGGTAAGCTTCGACGTCAGATAGATGTCCTCATCGTAATAGCAGGCAGTGGCCAGTTCCCCGATATCACTGATCTTCTCCAGCACGACCGGAGTATCCTCGATCTTCAAGGTGCTGCGGGAGAAAATGCTCTTCTCCCCAATCTTCGAGATACGGTCCAAGGCCAGCAGCAAGACAACCGCCAGGGCAAGGACGGCCAGTATCCGCAATAACTTCATTATGGAATCGAACCTTGACATCATCACTCGAACTTTACCGTTACTTTCTCATATCCGAGGCCGGTGAACATCTTCCTGACCAGGTCGGACGAATTCCTCTCTGCGTCCTCCAGGATGCCGTTCTGCTCCACCTTGGCAATGATATCCTCCTCTCCCTGCTTGAGCAACGCCCGCTTTTCCTCCGGGGTGAAATTCCACCTGAAACCCGTCACGCTGCAGTACTTCTCCTCGATCTTGTCAGGAGGAAGCTCGACAGAGAGTATCCTGGCATGCGGCAGGGTGACCACAGCTGTACCGGCAGAGCGGTCGGCCTTCACATTCTCCGCCGAAAAACCGGAAAGATCGATCCCCGCCTTGACATTCGCAATGCAGGTGAAATATATCTTCCTGTCCCCGATCTTGAAAACAGAAGAGTCGTTGGCACTGACAACCTTCTTCACGGTATATTCCACGGTCCCGAATTCAGATAATCCGGAAAGCCGCGAAACTGCGCTACGGACCGCAACTTCCTTCCTGCACCCCGCAAGGGTACAGGCGACCAGCGCAAGAGCCGTCAGCAGCCTGGAAAACCTATTCATCCCCTTTGTCTCCCTTGTCGAAAGCCTTCACTATCTTCGTAACCAGAGGATGGCGGACGATATCCTCATTGGTGAAGAAGATCGTGCTTATCCCTTTTATATCCTTGACAAGATTTATGCCCTTCAGGAGTCCGGAATCCTCCCTCCTGGGAAGGTCCACCTGGGTCGCATCTCCTGTGACTATGAACTTGGCGTTCACACCCATCCTGGTAAGGAACATCTTGAGCTGGGCGATGTTGGTATTCTGCGCCTCATCCAGGATTACGCATGCACGGTCCAGGGTCCGGCCTCGCATATACGCTAAAGGGGCAATCTGGATGGTGCCGTCTGCCATGAAATCCTGAAGCCTGCGCGGAGGAATCATATCCCCCAGGGCATCGTACAGAGGCTGGAGATACGGATCCAGCTTATCCTTGAGGTCTCCCGGCAGGAATCCAAGACGCTCCCCGGCCTCCACTGCAGGACGGGTCAGGATGATCCGCTTTACCTCACGGTTCTTCAACGCCCTGACAGCCAATGCGATGGCAATGTATGTCTTTCCGGTACCGGCCGGACCGACCGCGAAGACCAGATCGTTCTCGAAATATGCCTTGACCATCTCCTGCTGGGTCTTGTTCCTGGCCCTGATCGGCTTACCGTCAGTCCCATGGACGATGATCGCATCCCCGTTCAACTTGAAGTTGTTAGGGGAATTGTCCCCGTCGAATATATCTTCCACATCGAAGACGGTCAGGTTGAACTTGTGGTGGCGCCTTTCGACGAGCTCGGCGAATTTCTGGTTGAATTCCTGGATGTCGGATTCCTTGCCGTCGAGGTGGATCTCATTGCCCCTTGCAACTATCTTCAGACCCGGGAAATAAGAACAGAATTCCTCGAATATCTTGTTCCCAGCCCCGAATATCTCGATAGGGTCCGCAGCTTCAAGCGTAATGGTTTTCTTCATTATTTGTGATCAATCTTTTATTCCTGTTATATTCCTGACCCTGTTGTAGGAAGATACCATGTTGTCATAGTCATCCTTGGCCATCCACAAGTCGCGCTTGCCGATAAAATCCTTCACAGGGATGGTAGAATAGCTCCTGGTGAGTGTTCCTGGCCTCGTGCACCAAGTCAATGTGAGTTCAGGTTCAAGCAGTTCCCTGCGTCCGAATATGTCGGTGACGATCTTCAAGGTGACCACCATCCCTATCCTGGTATTGACCGCGCTCATGTTCGAGACCACGTTCCCCATCGAATACACCACCGGTACCGACTTGGTACCCACGCCGTTGTCGTTCGGGACGGCCACCGTACCCACATCCTGCACCACGTGAGGATGGGCACCTACTATGGCATCACATCCCTGCGAGGCGAGCCATCTGGCAAGTCTCTCCTGAGAAGCGGAGTGCTTCAGGACGTATTCAGTCCCCCAGTGAGGAAGGGCGATTATGAAATCCACCCCTGCGGACTTAGCCTTCCGGATGGCCTTCCCTATCTCCGCAGTATCTGTCCTGTGGACCTTCGGGAACTTGCTGTCAATGCTGGTGTTGGTCCCGTAGGTGAAGTTGACGAGGGCGATCCTGATTCCTCTGGATACAATGAACAGAGGGAACCTCCGTGCGTCATCCGAAGCGGAAACGGAACAACCGGTGTGCTTGATCCCATGGGTTTCTTCCATCAAGGAATATCTCTTCAGGGTGCGCTCGATCCCGCTTTTCCCCTTGTCCAGGATATGGTTGTTCGCTGTCAGGAATACGTCAACTCCGCAATCCGCCACATAGTCCTCGTACCCATCTGGAGCCGAAAAGCAAGGATATCCGGTGTACGGCTTCCCGGCGAGGGTGAATTCCATGTTCGCCACTGCCACATCCGCACCTGCAACCATATCTTTCAGGTTCTCCAGATATGTACTGAAATCGTATGTTCCGTCGCTGCGCCTGGCATTCGAAATCTGGTCCCTGTGCATCATCACATCCCCCATTACCACGATGGTTGCAGTGTCAGGAAGGTGGAAGAGAGGCCTCGCAAGAGGGAAACTGTTGAATGTCTGGGCCAAAGATAGCGTGGTCAGACAAGAAAAGATGCAAAGAATCAAGAATCTGCGCATATACAAAGATAAATATTATTCATAAATTCTTGCAAAGAAAGATTTTTTTGTAACTTTGCAATCTCTAACACGGTGCGATTAGTTCAGTTGGTAGAGCACCAGATTGTGGTTCTGGGTGTCGTGGGTTCGAGCCCCACATCGCACCCCTGCTGCAACTCTCGGAGGATTCCGAGGGTTGCTTTCTTTTTGGGGTCTTGTAAACACTTGGTTCTCCAACAATTAGAGAAACGAGCGGAGAAAGTGTCGCGGTTCGAGGGGCTTCGTTCAACTTGAGATACATTATTATCACTTTCCAAAAGACTATCACTGTTATAATTACTACCTTTATAGCCATAATGACTATAACATAATGCGATGAATAAGAAATCTATCACTAAATCTGATGTACTAGCTATTATTTGCGGGATACTTTGTCTTGTTTGGGGCATTTTTTGCTGTTATGCTTCTCATATCTCGATGGACTATTTCTTCTATGTTCCTCAATTAGTTTTATGTTTGGTTGGCTTATTATTGACAGGGTTGCGCTTTTTTAGAAAGGGCAAGGGACTTACATACAAGGAGTACGAGTGGATTCCTCTTATTCTCTGTATCGTGTATTTCTTCGTTGTGGTTTTATTGGGATTATTTCTTCCATGGGATATTGGTATATAGCCTTTGTTTCCTATATACAAACTCTTATGAAGATTTATTTCTTCAACTCTACACCCTGCAAGGTCCGCTCCTTGCCCATCAGTTCGGGAAAGTACGGATGCAGGGCCCAAATCCTCTCCACCCAAGGCCACAATCGGTTCAAGTCCTCCTTGCACCAAGGACCCCAAAAATCCGCCTCAGGGCGGACTTTTTGCGTGCTCGTGGGGACACCTCTCATTCATTGAGGGGCGTTCCCCCTCAAACTCCCCTGAAGTCGCTTCGCTCCGAAAGAAACTATCGGAGAGATGAAGGACTCTACCAGATCAAAAAGATCAGATAGATGTTGCAGGTTTGGTAAAAATGATTACCTTTGCATCAACGTTATGTTCTCATAATATTGTTGAGACAGACAACAGACATCTATCCTCTAAATGGATGTCTGTTTTATTTTTGAAAGGCCCTTAACCGAGGGGAGGTAATGAATGCAAGCCTCGATAGTTCTCTCACCTTCAACAATATTAACATAACGTTTATGAGAACTTATCTGACGCTGATTCTATTCTCCATTAGAGTGGAGGTTGTGAGACTTGTCCGAGTGAAGGCGCACACACGCTTGAACAATGGCAAGGTTGTAAAGGTTCGGAGCCACTATCGCAGATATTAGAGGTGTCTGAAGTAGGTTCGGTTTGAACCCGTGCCGCAAGGCAGCCTACTCTATCCCCTCGGTTTTTCATTTACACTAGCATTTTCGGGGGCAAGCCCTATCGGAATGATAATTGCATAATTCGTCGAGGTATTATTGTCACCTCAAGTAGATTATTCAAATAAATCCCTATCTTTGTCCAACTGAACAGTTGCTGATATGAAGCAGTTTACTCTCATTCTCATTAATAACAGTTTATTTATGAAAAGATTGTTTATTCTTTCCGTCCTTCTGTTGTGTTCCTGCTTATCAGAAGTTGTTTTTGCGCAGCAATATATTACTACAAAGAGAGTTTATATTCCTGGTAGTATTGCTAGGCACAACCTCTTTAGTGCAGATTATTCGTTCGCGGATTACCATACCAAGAATCTAACTGTTGCGCAAACCAAAGTTGGGACTGTACCTTGTGGAAAACAATTCGAGGTTGCTGCCATTGACACAGTTGGTTATAAGATGTATAAAATTATAAGGAAAGGCAAGTATTACTACATTAATAGGTATTCAGTTGAAGACAACTACTTATTGAACTCATCAGACCCAAATATTCGTCCTGAGTTTAAATCGGATGTACTTGCAGGAACCGTATCGCTTGGAATGAAACCATATGAAGTGATTTGCTCAAAAGGAGAGCCAAAAGATAAAAATGTAACCATCACATCGTCCGTAAGACATGAACAGTGGGTATATGACTGGGGATATGTTTATTTGGAAAACGATGTCGTTACAAGTATTCAGTTTTAATAATAGATACCTTTTTAATACAAACTCTTAAGGTGATACATCAGATGACGGTGTATCACCTTGTTTTATGTCCTATACTGATTAGTTGGAGATTTTGACTCAGGGTGTGCAGAAAGCAAATATAAAAAAGAGGACGGCCTATGGGTCGTCCTCTGTCATTCATGATCCTGCCGATTACTTGCTCAGGATAGCCTGATACTTGTCATAACCTGCCTGATACTTGGCATCCTGGTCACGGAAGCGGTAGTAGATATTCTTGAGGTACTCGGCGATGCTGCTCTTGACAACTTCGTCCTTGGAAAGCTCATATGCCTTCTCGAAAGGCTCGATACCGCCCTTCAGCACCTTTTCGAACTCCTGCACGAGTGCGGTGTACTTGGCATCGTCGAACTCGTTCTGGGCCTTGTCCTGGATCTCGATAGCCTGGTTGTAGCAAAGGATACCTTCACCGATGTAACCATATTCATAGTTAGGATCGATCTCTGCGCACTGGCGATAAGACTTGACGGCCTCTTCGATTTCGCCGAGCTTTGCATGGATGTTACCCTCGACATAATACAGGGAGGCGTTGTTAGGCTCGTTCTTCTTGGCCTCATTGAGAAGCTCGAAGAGCCTGCCTGTGTTCTCTCCGCTGGAGACATAGTAGTTGATCAGACCGATCAGGAGGCTCTGGCTGCCAGGGAACTTGGTGAATCCCTTCTCGAGATATTCCTTTGAAAGGGCCTGGCCTGCCTTCGAGGTGTCGAGTTTTGCAGCGCAGTCTGCGAGCTTAGCGAAAACCTCACCGTTCTCAGCATAGTAGCCATAATTGAGGCACCTGTCGAACAGGGTCTTGGCCTTGGTGTAATCGCCGAGGTTCCAGGATGTGAAGCCGGCATTGTAAAGGGAGCTGGTGTCGATCTTCTCGTAAGGCTTCTGTGCGGAAGCATCGAATGCAGCCTCGAAGAAAGACTCAGCCTTCTTGATGTCACCGAGGGAATAAGCGTTGTAAGCCTCCTGGGTGAGTTTCTCGCTGATGGTCTTGATTCCATTGGCGATATCCTTGACCTTGGTAGCCTTGGTGTCAACCTCGAAAGCCTTCTTGTAAGCCTCGAGAGCCTTCGGAAGGGCATCCTCGATCACAGGCTTGGTGACCTCGATGATTTCGAGCTGGCCGTTGCCGTTGAAATAGAGGTTCTTGTTGTCAAATACCTGCTTGAGATACTGAGCGCCGTTGATGACGACATTCTCCTCGGAGGTAGCCTTCTCACCACCCATGGCGAGCTTGAGCTCGTTGAGAGCCGCACCCTGCCATACATTGGCGGTAGGAGCGTTGTAAGCGTCCACATAAGTCTGGGCGAGCTTCAACCAGGTAGCCACCTTGGCAGCTTTCTTAGGGTTCTGGGAAGCAGAGAGAGCAGCCTCGACAGCCTTCTTGGCCGCTCCGGCGTTAACCTGGGCATTAGCAACCTGTACGGAAGCAAGCAATGCCAACACGATCAAAAACTTTTTCATTATACTGAATGTTTTAGTTGTTATTGTCTTCTTCGGTATTGTTCACCGGTTCTTCTTCGTTGTTCTTCTCAACGGTGGAAACCGCAGCAATCGAATCTCCATCCTTGATGTTTATCAATTTGACACCTTGTGTAGCCCTTCCAGCCACTCTGATGTCGGTTACGGCCATCCTGATGGTAAGACCCGACTTTTCGATGATCATAAGGTCATTGTTCTCGGTTACGTTCTTGATGGCTATCAGTTTGCCCGTCTTGTCGGTGATGTTGATGGTCTTCACTCCCTTTCCTCCCCTCCTGGTAATCCTGTACTCATCAAAATCGGTCCTCTTTCCGAATCCGTGCTCGCTCACCACCAGTACGGTGTGGTCTGCAGCGTCAGCGGCGGACGGGTCATAGTTGATCGCGCCGATCACTTCATCGCCTTCTTCAATATTGATGCCACGAACTCCGGTGGAGGTCCTGCCCATCTCGCGGGCATCCTCTTCGTTGAAGCGGCAGCAACGTCCGTCGCGGGCTGCGATAAGGATTTCATCGTGGCCTCCGGTAAGGAGAGCCTCTGCGAGTTCGTCGCCTTCGCGGAGGTTGATGGCGTTGACTCCTGCTGCCCTAGGATGTGAATATGCCGTCAGGGCGGTCTTCTTGATCACGCCCCTCTTGGTGACGAGCGCGATGCTGTGGGATTCAACATATTCCTCATCCTTCAGCGTCTTGACATTGATGTAGGTGAGGATCTTGTCGTCAGGGATGCTGAGAACGTTCTGGATCGCCCTTCCCTTCGAGGCCCTGGAGCCTTCAGGAATCTCATATACCTTGAGCCAGTAGCAACGGCCGCTCCTCGTGAACAGCAGCATCGTGGAGTGCATGTTGGCGATGTATATATGCTCGATGAAGTCCTCGTCACGAGTCGCACTGCCCTTCATTCCGACTCCACCCCTGGCCTGGGTGCGGTATTCGGTCAAGGCAGTCCGCTTGATATAGCCCAGATGGGAGATCGTGATGACCACATCCTCGTCGGCATAGAAGTCCTCCGGATTGAATTCTTCTTCGGAAGGACGGATCTCGGTACGGCGAGGGTCGCCGTACTTCGCCTTGAGCTCCATGGTTTCCTGCTTGACGATCTTGAGCTGCTCCACTTCGCTGCCGAGGATTTCGTTGCAGCGGGCGATGAACTTCTCAAGCTCGTCATATTCGGCCTGGAGTTTCTCCCGTTCGAGTCCTGTCAGCTGACGCAGGCGCATCTCCACGATGGCCGTCGCCTGAACTTCGGAGAAATCGAACTGCTTGATGAGTTCGGCCTTGGCCTCCTCGACGCTCGAAGAATGGCGGATGATACGTATGATCTCGTCGATCACATCGATGGCCTTAAGGAGTCCTTCGAGGATATGGGCCCTCTTCTGAGCCTTATCCAGTTCGAATTTGGTCCTCCTTACAATCACCTCATGGCGGAAATCCACGAAGTTGGCGATCATATCCTTGAGAGACAGGGTCCTTGGACGCCCCTTGACCAGCGCCACATTGTTGAAGGCGAAACTGGACTGGAGCTGGGTATATTTGAAGAGGGTGTTGAGCACGACATTGGAGTTGCATCCCTGCTTCACGCGGATGACCACGCGGACACCTTCGCGGGAAGTCTCGTCGTTGATATAGGTGATGCCCTCGATCCTCTTGTCCTCGACCATCTGGCCGATCTTCTCGATCATCTCCTTCTTGTTGACCATATACGGGATCTCGGTCACGACGATGGTCTCACGGCCGTTTTCGGCCACCTCGATCTCGGTCCTGGCGCGCACGACCACCCTGCCCCTTCCGGTCTCATAGGCATCCTTGATGCCTGAATATCCCATTATGATACCTCCGGTCGGGAAATCAGGTCCCTTGATGTGCTGCATCAGACCGTCAGTGTCGATGTCAGGATTGTCGATGTATGCACAGATCGCGTCGCAAGTCTCGGCAAGGTTGTGCGGAGCCATGTTGGTCGCCATACCCACGGCGATACCCGCAGATCCGTTCAGCAACAGGAGAGGAGCCTTGGTAGGCAGGACGGTCGGCTCGAGCTCGGTGTCGTCGAAGTTGTTGACCATGTCGACGGTATTCTTGTCGATGTCTCCAAGAATATCCTCAGTGATCTTCTGGAGCTTCGCTTCCGTATATCGCATAGCAGCGACCGGATCGCCGTCCATCGAACCGAAGTTACCCTGCCCGAACACGGTCGGATAACGCTGGTTCCAACTCTGGGCAAGCCTTGCAAGAGCGTCATAGACGCTGGAATCGCCATGCGGATGGTACTTTCCCAGCACCTCACCAACGATCTTGGCGCATTTCCTGGTCGGGCCCGAATAGGAAAGCCCCAGTCCGTCCATTCCGTAAAGGACCCTTCTCTGAACCGGCTTGAGACCATCCCTTACATCTGGGAGGGCACGGGAAACGATTACGGACATCGAATAGTCGATGTACGCAGTACGCATTTCGTGATCGATCTCAACCGGTTCGATGATTCCGCCGGTCTTGCCTTCTACAATCTTTTCCTCACTATCCATATAATAAGAATTTCCTTATGGTTAATCGTACAAAGTTAACTAATAAAACTGACATATACAAACGCGCGCACGCGCGCACACGTGAAGTGTCTCCGTATTTTTTATTAAAAAAATAGCTTGTGCCTCGAATTGGCACAAGCTAGGACTAATTTTGCATCGTAAACAAGGAACAAACACTTTTTCGCGATGAAAAACACAGAATACGACCTTACGAAGCTCGCTTCGATGATTTCAACCGAATCTTCGCTCAAAGCCCTCCTCGAGATGATGGGCGACATGGGCCTTGAAATGGATAGCGCCGTAATGGGCGACTAGTCTTCCTTGAGGGTGACCTGGGTGCTTTCCTTGTCGGGAGAGAGACCGACCTTGAGGACACGCAGTCCGGTCGCCCCTTTCTTTTTCTTCCCTTGAAGGATCCTGTCGGAAATGATGAATTCTGACACCGGATCTTCGACATATCTCATCACTGCCCTCTTGAGCGGCCGCGCACCGAACGCCGGGTCATATCCGGCATCGGCGATGAACCGCTTCGCGGCAGGAGTGATGGTCAGTTTGTAACCGGTTTCCTCAGCCCTTTCCCGGAGTTCCTTGAGCTCGATGTCGATGATCTGCTCGATATCCTCCTTGGTAAGGGTGTTGAAGAATATCTGATCGTCCACACGGTTAATGAATTCCGGAGGGAACGACTTCTTGATGGCCTTCTCCAGCACGGTCTGGCGGTTCTGGGTGACATTCTTGCCCGCGGTGGCAAAGCCCACGCCGGTGCCATATTCATCCAGTTCGCGGCTGCCTACGTTCGAAGTCATGATCACTATCGTATTCTTGAAATTGACCACCCTGCCGTTGCTGTCAGTAAGGTGTCCGTCGTCCAGAACCTGGAGCAGGATGTTGAATATGTCCGGATGAGCCTTCTCTATCTCGTCCAGCAGGACCACGCAATACGGTTTCCTCCGCACCCGTTCGCTGAGTTGGCCGCCCTCCTCGTATCCAACATAGCCCGGAGGCGCTCCAATGAGTCGGGAAACCGTGAATTTCTCCATGTATTCGCTCATATCGATCCTGACCATATTCTCCTCAGAATCGAATAGATACTCCGCAAGGCACTTGGCCAGCCGGGTCTTGCCGACACCGGTAGGGCCGAAGAAGAGGAATGTGCCGATAGGACGGTTCGGATCCTTCAATCCTGCCCTGTTCCTCTGGATGGCACGGACGACCTTGTCAATGGCTTCATCCTGCCCGATTATCCTGTCCTGAAGGCGGGTCTTCATCTTCATTATCCTGTTCCCCTCGCTCTCAGCCACCTTGTTCACAGGAATCCCGGTCATCTTGGAAACCACTGTAGCGATGTCTTCTGCATCCACGACGTTACCGGTCTTCTTGTCCTTAGTCAGACTGAGGCGGACCATCGATCCGGCTTCATCCATCGCATCTATCGCCTTGTCCGGCAGGAACTTGTCCGTAACGTAACGGTCTGTGAGGCGGACACAGGCTTCGATGGCCTCGTCGCTGAATGTCACCTTGTGGAATTCCTCGTAATTGCTCTTGATATTGTTAAGGATGGAGACGGACTGCTGGATGTCCGTCGGTTCGACCACGATCTTCTGGAAGCGCCTGTCAAGGGCTCCGTCTTTCTCCACTATCTTGGCGAATTCATCCATCGTGGTGGCTCCGATGCACTGGAGTTCCCCACGGGCAAGCGCCGGCTTGAGCATGTTGGCAGCATCCAGGCTGCCAGCAGCCCCTCCCGCTCCAACAATGGTATGGAACTCATCGATGAACAGGATGATATCCGGATTAGTGCTGGCTTCCTTTATGATCGCCTTGAGGCGCTTCTCGAAGTCGCCGCGGTATTTCGTACCCGCAACGACGGATGCTATGTCAAGGGATATCAGCCTCTTCTTTGCGAGTACCGGAGAAATACTGCCGCCTGCGATGCGCTGGGCGATTCCTTCCACGATGGCTGATTTTCCGACACCCGGCTCACCGATAAGCATCGGATTGTTCTTCTTCCTGCGCCCCAGGATCTCGATCACACGTGCGATCTCGGTGTCACGGCCCACCACCGGATCAAGCTTGCCTTCAGCAGCAGCCTTGGTAAGGTCGAATCCGAAATCCTCGATCTTCGTCTTGGCTGAAGACTTGCCGCCTTCGGCCGGAATACCTTCCTCGTCATCCTGGTCTTCATCATCACCGCCGGCATCCTCTTCGCCGCCCTGCTTGCCGTAGTTCAGCATACCCTCATCCCTCATCCGGGCAAGGAGCCTGCCGTAATCCACCCCGTGCTGGCGGAGATATGCCTGCCCGTAATTCTCGGTAGTTCGGCAGAGCGCCAGCATCAGGTGCAGGGAGGTAGCTTCCGAAGCATTCATCTTGGAAGCCTCCATTACCGTGATACTCAGTACGTTCTGGGCATATCTGGAGAAAGAGACCTTGTCAGCCTCGGAATAAGGGATCGATTCGTTCGTGAATATATGGCTGTCAATGAATCGCTTGAATTCGTCAATATCCACCCCCAGCCCTGCCAGGAGCCTGCAAGCATCATTGTCAGAGTGTCGCATCATTCCAAGGAAAAGGTGGTCCGGACCGATTCCGTAACTGCCGGTACGCATGGCTTCTTCCCTGGCATAACGGATGATGCTGTTCAGTTCATCAGATATCTTTATTTCCATATTCTACAATATTAGCAAAAAAACATGGAATTGACAACTTCCGGGGGATAATCGGAAAATGATTACCTTTGTGGAAACGATACCGAAGACTATGGCTGAAGAAAGGAATACTGACAAACTGGCAAGGTACATAATCTGGGCCGCTGTCGCAGCAATCATAATCGCTCTGTGCTGGTATTTCAGGAACGTCTTGATATACATGGTGCTGGCCGCGGTGGTATCCCTCCTCGGCCGACCGATAATGAAGCTCCTCAGGAAATGCCGGATCAAAGGGAAGTCCGCCCCGGACTGGCTGCTGGCGATCATAACCTTGCTCCTTATCCTCAGCATCCTCCTGGCAATCATCACCCAGGTCATCCCGGTGGTCTCCAGCATCATCTCAAGCGTATCCTCCAACCTGCAGAGCGCCTCATTCAACGCATCGGAGATATCCCGTCTCCTGGACAAGGTGAATATCTGGTTGATCGACCGTATTCCGTCGCTCGGGCGCGATTTCAAGGTCCAGGAAGCAACCGTGAACTGGATCAGGAGCGCCTTCGACCTCACTTCGATCACATCAGTGGTCGGTTCGGTCGCATCCGCCCTCGGATCTTTCGGCATCGGTCTGTTCTCGGTGATGTTCATAGGATTCTTCTTCATCAAAGACGAAAACCTCTTCCGCAGGATAGTCGGTTCAGTAGTTCCTGACAAGCTCGAAGGCGAAGCCGTAAGCGCAATCGGAGATATCGAGCACCTGCTCACCAGATACTTCGTGGGACTCCTGACAGAAGTCATAGGCGTCGCCCTCCTGGACTTCCTGGGCCTCTGGCTGATAGCCAAGTTGGGATTCTATCCGGCCATCGGCATAGCCTTCATGGCCGGCCTCCTCAACGTCATCCCATACGTCGGCCCGTGGATCGGAGGCGGCATCGGAGTCGTGCTCGGCCTGGTCCTGAAATACAGTAACGCCGCAGCATTGGGCGTGTATCCGAATTTCTGGCTGATCCTGGTCACGCTGGTCGCCATTTTCGCCTGCACCCAGCTGATTGACAACTTCTTCTTCCAGCCGTTCATCTACTCCACCAGCATCAAGTCCAGCCCGCTCGAGATATTCATCGTCCTGCTGATGGCCGGACATATCGGCGGCATAGTCGGCATGCTCGTAGCAATACCGGCCTACACCGTGATAAGGGTCGTAGCCGCCAGGTTCTTCGGTGACTTCAAGCCTATCAGGAGACTCCTAAAAGCGACTGACGGCGGCGAAACGCCACCGTCAGAAGATCTATAGCCTTTTCAAGTCCCAGCCTATTCTCCGGATTTCCAGAGCCTTGACATATCTTCAAGGGTCTTTCCCTTCGTCTCAGGTACAAGTTTCCATACGAAGACCGCAGCAACCACGCAGAGCAGCCCGTACAGGCCGTACGTGAACCAGTGACCGAAATCGTCCCCAGGCACCAGGTGCATGTTGAACATAGGTACGAAGGTTGAACTCACGATGAAGTTGAATATCCACTGGAAAGCCACCGCGATCGCCACCGCGGCTCCGCGGATGGTGTTCGGGAATATCTCCGCGATGAGGACCCAGCAGATAGGGCCCCAGCTGAACATAAAAGAAGCACTGTAAACCATTATGCTCATCATGGTGATGAAGCTCATGCCCTCCTTCCCGAAGGTAAGAGCCACTCCGAGGGCGCCGACCGCCATTCCTATCGATCCCCAGATCAACAGAGGCTTGCGGCCCCATTTCTCCACCGTGAACACCGCCAGTAGGGTGAAAGTGATATTCACCACACCCATTATGACAGTCTGCACCATCGGATTGTCCATTCCCATGTCCTGGAATATCCTCGGAGCATAGTACAGGACTGCGTTGATTCCGACCACCTGCTGGAAGACGCTCAGCATTATTCCTATGAATATGCACATGAAACCGTAGGAAAAGAGCTTTTCTTTCTTCTCGGAGAGGGTTCCCTTGATGTCCAGGATAATCTCCTTGGCCTTCTCGTAACCGTTGATCCTGGACAAGACTCCCATAGCCTTGTCGTCGGCACCGGTCATCACAAGGTAGCGAGGAGTTTCCGGAACCAGGCAGATAAGTATGGCGAACAATGCCGCCGGGACCATCTCGGAGCCGAACATGTAACGCCATCCCGAATCAATGGTCCACTGCGCGTCGGAAAGATTGGCTATGGTTCCGGCTGCGTCATAGACAGGATTGGCATGGTTGCCCAGGATGATGAAATTTACGAAATACACCACGAGCTGTCCGAATATGATTGCAAACTGGTTCCAGCTGACGAGCATTCCCCTGATGTTGCTCGGAGCCACTTCGCCTATGTACATCGGGCAGATCGCCGAGGCCATGCCGACTCCTATTCCGCCGAGCACCCTGAACAGGTTGAATACCACCAGGAGGGTCATGGATGGCTCCCCGACAGGAAGGATTCCGTACATCTCAGGATTCATGCTTCCCCACGCGGAGATGAAGAAACAGATACCGGCGATGATCAACGACTTCTTGCGGCCCAGCTTCGTGGCGAAGAAACCTGACAGGGCGCTTCCTATGATGCATCCGATCAGGGCGCTGGAGCACGTAAAACCGTGCATGAAGTCAGTGTAGCTGAAGCCCGAGGCGCCCTTGAAGAAGGCCTGCAGGCCCTTTTCCGCTCCGGAAATGACGGCCGTGTCATATCCGAAGAGCAGGCCTCCGAGGACGGCAACCAGGACTATCGAGAACAGATAGCCTTTGCTGCCTTTTTCCTGATAATTACCCATATCTTACTTGCTGTAGATATTGACTATGGTTTCGTAAAGTTCCTGCTTTCCGCTGGTCTGGGCAGGCTCGCCGTGAGCCTTCGCATAGTCCACGAGGTCCTCCAAAGTCATCTTGCCTTCCTCGAAACGCTTGCCTTCACCGGAATCGAATGAAGCATAACGCTCCTTTACCATGGCAGGGATCGGCGATTCCTCGACGATCCTGGCTGCATTCAGCAGAGCGCGGGCCATCGCATCCATACCGCAGATGTGAGCTATGAATATATCCTCCGGATCTGTGGAATTCCTGCGCAGCTTGGCGTCGAAGTTGGAGCCGCCGTTGCCGAGGCCGCCGTTGCGGATGATCTGCAGCATTGCCTGGGTGAGGTCGAACAGGTCCACAGGGAACTGGTCCGTATCCCAACCGTTCTGTGCGTCACCCCTGTTGGCATCGATGGAACCGAGCAATCCGTTGTCCACGGCAACGGCGAGTTCATGTTCGAAGGTATGGCCGGCCAGAGTGGCGTGGTTGACCTCGATGTTGACCTTGAAATCCTTGTCCAGTCCGTTCGCACGGAGGAATCCGATCACTGTCTCAGTATCTACGTCATACTGGTGCTTGGTAGGCTCCATCGGCTTCGGCTCGATAAGGAAGGTACCCTTGAAACCCTTTGCACGGGCATAGTCACGGGCCGCCTTCAGAATGTTTGCAAGGTGGTCCTTCTCCCTTTGCATCTGGGTATTCAACAGGCTTGTATAGCCTTCACGTCCGCCCCAGAACACATAGTTCGTTCCACCGAGCTTGATGGTCGCATCGATCGCATTCTTGATCTGGACCGCGGCGCGGGCTACTACATTGAAATCAGGATTGGTAGCTGCACCGTTCATGTACCTCTTGTTGCCGAAGACATTGGCGGTACCCCAGAGGAGCTTCAGCCCTGTTTCCTTCATCCTTTCGAGGGCGTAATCGGTGATCTGTCCCATCCTCTCTTCGTACTCTTCGATCGTAGGGGCCTCTTCGATGAGATCGATATCATGGAAGCAGAAATACTCTATCCCGAGTTTCTCCATGATTTCGAATCCCGCATCCAGCTTGTCCTTCGCTCTCTGCAGAGGAGTGCCGGCCTGGTCCCAGGCATATTCGCGGGTCTGGCCGCCGAACTGGTCGCCGCTGGCCTGTCCGAGCGTATGCCACCATGCCATGGCGAACTTGAGCCAGTCTTTCATAGGCTTGCCCAGCACGACCTTCTCTGCGTCATAATAGTGGAATGCCAGCGGATTGGTGCTTTCCGCGCCCTCGAAAGGGATCCTGCCGATTTGCGGGAAATATTCTTTTGCCATAATTAAATGTAAATTAATTGTTTATGATTTTATTCAATTCTTCTTTCCATCTTTCGTATGCTTCCAGGTAAACCTCCCCGCCGGAAGGTTCGACCACCTCCAGGCGCTCCAGGGTCGAGAAAGCCTCGTCGTGATCCTTGTAGATTCCGGCACCCATTCCGGCAGCCTTGGCCGCTCCGTCCGCCCCGTTGGTATCATACAGTTCAATCGTAGCCCCGGTGACCCCTGCGAGGGTGTCACGGAATATCGGGCTGAGGAACATGTTGGTGTAGCCGGCATGGATAGTACCGACTTTCAAACCCATCTGCTCAAGGATGTCGATCCCGTACTTGAAGGAGAAAACAACCCCTTCCTGGGCAGCCCTGAGGACATGTTTCCAGCTATGAGTATTGTAGTTCAGGCCGAATATCCTGGCCCCGACCTCCCGGTTGCCTAGCATTCTCTCCGCCCCATTGCCGAAAGGAAGGATACCAACGCCTTCGCATCCCGGCGGAACCTCGGCGGCATTGACGTTCATCTCGTCGTACATCATCCCGCGCGGGATCACGTTGCGCCTGACCCAGGAATTCGTGATTCCGGTCCCGTTGATGCAGAGCAGTATACCCAGGCGAGGGTCGGCGGCATCGTGGTTGACATGGGCGAAAGTGTTCACCCTTGACTGAGGGTCGTAGGAGAGTTCCCTGCCTATTCCATACACGACTCCCGAAGTACCTGCCGTCGCCGCTATGTCACCAGGATCGAAAACGTTCAAGGACAAGGCGTTGTTCGGCTGGTCCCCAGCCCTGTACGTAATAGGTATCCCGGCCTTCAGGCCGAGCTCCGAGGCTGCCGAAGCGGTCAGCCGGCCCTGTTCGGAGAACGTAGGACGGATCTCAGGAAGGATACTCTCGTCGAAACCGAAGTAATCCATAAGGAACGAAGCCGGACGGTTCTCCGCGAAATCCCAGAACATCCCCTCTGAAAGACCTCCAACCGTAGTGCATGCCTCACCGGTCATCTTCAGCGCAATGTAATCGCCCGGAAGCATTATCTTGTGGATCCGGTCGAAGAGTTCCGGCTCGTTCTCCTTCACCCACGCCAGCTTGGAAGCCGTGAAATTACCCGGGGAATTGAGCAGATGCCCCAGGCACTTGCCGCTGCCCAGGTCCCTGAATGCACTTTCTCCATAAGGGACAGCTCTCGAATCACACCAGATGATGGATGGCCGGAGGGGTTCCATATCCTTGCCAACACATACCAGTCCGTGCATCTGGTATGAAATACCGATGGCGGCTATCTCATCCACGTTGATGGAAGATACTACTTCCGCGGTTGCTGTCTTGACATTCTCCCACCACATCTGCGGCTCCTGTTCGGCCCATCCGATCCTGTGGGATATGATATGGGACTCGTGCTTGGGATAGAATGTGCTTGCAACGCACTTCCCGGTCCTGACATCGACCAGACTCGCTTTTACTGAAGAACTTCCTATGTCGTAACCTAACAGATACATATCCTGATTGCTAAAGATTCACTTCAAGAGCCTCCCCGGCATATTCCACTTCGATGCCCTTCACAGGCTGGGCAAAGCCCCGACCGTTCTGTGGAGTAACCAGCACGACGTTGAACCTGCGCGTCCCGAGCATCCCCGGGAACGAGCCCTCACGGTCGCATATCTCCAATGTGCGGGCCGCATCGTCATATTTGAAGACTATCTTCGAATATGCCCCCTTCTCGTAATTGTAGTTGACGTTCTCATCCTCGTAAAGGGTGAACTCCCCGTCCCTGCCGGCATAGACGTAGAGGTCGACAGGATCGGCCGGCTTCTCGTCGGACCACTGGATCTCAGGCCCGAAAGGAACTATAGAGCCAGCCCTTACGTACAGTGGCATACGCTCGTACGGAGCCTGGGCGACCATAGTCCTGCCGCCAGGCAGGAAGGTTCCGTCGTAGAAATCATACCAGCCCTCGCACTCCGGCAGATATACTTCCCTGCTGCGGGCTTTGTATTCATACACCGGACAAGGCATGAAGGCAGGTCCGAACATCCACTGGTCATACAGGTCCGTCACGTTCCTGTCCCCCGGGAAGTCCATAGGAAGGCCCCTCATCAAGGTATAGTCGTTGAAATGGACTGCACCGAGAAGGGAATATACATACGGCATCAGACGGTAACGCAGCTTCATGTAGTAAAGGATGCTGGAATATGCCGGGCTGCCTTCGGGCGCGATGTTCCAAAGCTCCCTGCGAGGCCACTGCCCGTGGGTGCGGAACAGCGGCACGAATGCGCCGAACTGATGCCACCTGGTCTGGAGTTCCCTCCATTCTTCCAAGTCAGGGGTTACCTTGCCCGTTGCCTCGAACACGCTGGCAGCCTGGGTGAACTTGTCCATCACGCTGAAGCCGCCGATATCCATCCCCCAGAAAGGAATACCGCTCATCGAATAGCTTAATCCGGCAGCCATCTGGGCATGCATGTCGATCCAGCAGGTACCGATGTCGCCGCTCCAGGTGGAAGTGGAATACCTCTGTAGTCCTGCAAAGCCGTTCCTGGTGAGGAGGAACACCCTCTTGTCCGGTTCGACTTCGCGCTGGCCGGTATAGATCGCCTGGGCGTTGACCAAAGCATATGCGTTCAAGTATTCGGTGGAAGGTCCCAGCGCCGTCGGGGTGGTCAGGGCCTTCAGGTAATCCATCGGGAGGCAATCCCTCAGGTTAGGCTCGCTGGCATCCATCCACCATGCATCGATCTTACGGCCATACTTGGTGTAGAGGCACTCGTCCATCTGTCTCCAGAACATCTTGCGTCCTCCTTCCGAATAGGCATCATAGAAGGATTCGACATAACCGAGCCAGTCCTTGAGGCTGTCCTGCTCAGCGAGCGGATAGATATATCCGGCAGCCTTGAGTTCCTTGTAATGGTCGGTGTTGACATAGAACTTCGGCCATACGGAAATCATGAACCTGGCATTCATCACATGCACGTCATCCAGCATCTTCTCCGGATCAGGATAGCGGCTTTCATCGAACTCGTGGCTCCCCCACTGGTCGCTTTTCCAGTAATGCCAGTCCTGGACGATGTTGTCCACGGGAATACTTCTGCGCCTGAGCTCGGCAAGCGTCTCCACCAGTTCATCCTGGGTGCCGTAGCGTTCGCGGCTCTGCCAGAAACCGGCTGCCCATTTCGGCATCACCTGGGCCTTGCCGGTAAGGGTCCTGTACCCGGAAATGATTTCGTCATAATTGTTTCCGGCTATATAGTAATAATCCAGTTCGGGACTCATCTCGGACCAGAAAGAGAACTTGGACTGTTCTTCTTCCGACTGGAGCGCGGCCACCCTGAGGCCGATGTAGGAGACATCTCCGTCCGGATTCCATTCCACCTTCACCGGAGTCTTCTCCCCCTTGGACATCCAGGCCGTGAACTTGTATGAGTTCGGATTCCATGCCGGTCTCCAGCGCTCCGAAACGACTTCCCTGCCACCGAGGCTCACCTTCTGGAAGCCTGCATAGTAGAGAATGAAATGGTAGTTTCCGTCTTCCGGTGCCTCGAGGAAGCCTTCATAGGTGACCTTCGCTCCCTTCAGCTTCATTTCCGGAAGGTTTTTGATCGCCCATTCGGTTTCGTAATAGAGCGAGTCCTCCTGACGTATGACCGGATCGCCCTCCGCAGGAACGTAGCTGGCAGTCAGTCCGCCTTCCCTGCCGTCGGCGCCATATACCTTGAACTCTTCGCATAGCTGCCTATATGGTTCCGGGTTGCCCCAGCGGCTGAGGGAATAGTTGTCCACCAGGATTCCGTAGTTCCGGCTGCTGACTACGAAAGGAACCGAAACCTTGGTATTGTATTGATACAGTTCCTCGTTGCCTCCCTTATGGTTGAATTCGAGCGACTGCTGCTGCCCAAGGCCATAGAAGGCTTCCCCGTCAGGGGAATCGAACACCAGCCGGGTGGAATATCCATCCTTGCCTTCCACCGATATCGGGGTGAATGTCATCCTGTTCCCGTCAAGCACGCAGTCACCCTCCTTGGATGCGAAACTCACAGCCCCGTCGGAAATACGGACACAGGCTCTTACGGAAGCAGTCTCCAGTACTACCGAACCATCGGCTTCGCTGACTGAGAACTGCGGATTGGCATCCTGCGGAACGATGATCAGGCTCTTCCGTCCGGAAAACTTCTTCTCCGGGGTGGCGGTAACCCTTACCAGTTTGTCCCCGATTACCTGGAGGCGCACCTTGGAAGGTCCGTCCACGGCTTTGGCGGCAACCTTGACGGTCACACCTTCGGCATCTTGTTTCCAACCCTTGCCATTGCAAGAAACGAGGATGATCATGGCCAGAAGAGGCCAGAGGGTTCTTAGTGTTTTCATTCAGTGTCGTCAATAAGTGTCTCTACAAAGTTAAAATTTCATCAGCTAAAAAGAAAGGGCTGTATCCAATCCGCAAAATAATATTCAAACTTTGCTAAAAAATGCGGAATTGCTATTTTTACGGTAATTATGTTCAAAGTCAGCGAAATCTACCATACTCCTCCGAAGGAGTTCGCCTCAGAGCTCCAGAAGGAAGTATATTCGGCCTTCGACAGGCTTGGGATCCCTTTCGGAAGGGTGGACACCGATCCCGGTATAACGATGGAGGACTGCCGGCATATCGACGAGAAGATCGGAGTGCGCATAGTCAAGACCATATTCCTATGCAACCGGCAGCAGACCGAGTTCTACCTGTATATCACCACGGATGACAAGCCTTTCGTCACGAGGGAATTCTGCGGTGCACTGGGGATTCCGAGGGTTTCCTTCGCTCCATCGGACAAGCTCTGGGACCTGACGGGGGTGCTCCCCGGAGCCACCACGATACTCAGTGCTATACTGCCGCAGGCTTCCGGAATCCATCTCGTAATGGACCGGAACGTTGCCGGGAGCGAATGGTTTGCCTGCACAGACGGCACTGCTACCTGCTTCGTCAAGACCAAGACTTCCGACCTGATTGGGAAATACCTGAAAAACAAGGAATTGATATTGATCTGACAAGGATGCAGCGCATCATATTCCATATCGATGTCAACTCTGCCTTCCTTAGCTGGACAGCCGTGAAGATGGTCCGCGAAGGACAGGAGGACATACGCCTCATCCCATCCGTAGTATCCGGCGATCCGTCCGACAGGAGGAGCATCATCACCGCCGCCTCGCTTCCTGCCAAGAAACTCGGCATCAAGACTGCGGAACCGGTGTCTATGGCTCTCCGCAAGTGTCCGTCCCTGGTTATAGTCAGGGGCGACTGGGAGTGGTACAAGCAGTGCTCGGAAGGATTCATCGGAATATGCCGCTCATACTCGCCGGTACTCCAGCAGTTCAGCATAGACGAATGCTTCATCGACATGAGCTTCCGCTGCTACGGAAAGGACCCTGTGGACATAGCGACCAGCCTCAAGGACGAGATCAAGTCCAAGCTGGGTTTCACCGTAAACGTCGGGGTCGGGTCGAACAAGTTGCTGGCAAAGATGGCTTCGGACTTCGAAAAGCCGGACAAGGTCCATACCCTATGGTCCGATGAGGTCGAGGAGAAGATGTGGCCGCTGGGTGTCCGGGATTTGCTCTGGGTCGGAAAGAAAACCGAAGAACGGCTGCTCGCCTATGGAATCGACACCATCGGCGACATCGCCCGTCTGGAGACCGGCCAGCTGACGCGGCTGGTAGGGCAGAAATTCGCCGCCCAGCTGCATGAATATGCCAACGGAAGGGATGATTCTCCCGTCGACACCGAAATCGCCGAAGCGAAGAGCTACAGTGCCGAGAGGACATTCAGCAAGGACCTTACTGATCCGAAGGATATCGACAGGGCGCTTTTCAACGTGGCCTGCATAGTGGCCCACAGGATCCGGAAAGACGATTTCAGGGCATCGACGGTCTCCATGTTCATCAAGCACAAGGATTTCACCGTGGTCCAGAAGCAGTGCCAGACTTCCAGGCCAACGGACGTGACCGCGGTCATCCTCAACGAAGCCCGCCGGATGCTCAACGAGATATGGGACGGAAGCACTCCACTGCGGCAAGTAGGCCTCGGAGTGTCCAAGCTCACCCATGAGAATGCGGTCCAGATGTCCCTCTTCGAAGACCCTGACATGGAATATTACCGGGAATGGGACCGGCGCTACGATGAAGAGCATACCGGTTCCGGAAGATACAGGAACAATAAAAGGACAGAAACAAAATGAGACGTACGATCACAATCGCAGCTTTGATGCTGACGGCAGCCCTTGCCTGCTGCTGCAAGGATGGAATCAAACCAGTGAAGGGAACCATGGATGGGCCTATCGTCATTCCTCCGGCTCCCGCAAAGGTTCACGAGGCCATGCCTCTCGCATACATGGAAAGGTATGAGAACATATTCAGTGACAACGAAAACGGAGTGAGCGTCTGGAGCCTTGTCAACTGCAATCCGGAGGTTTCTTCCGAAGGGTACGGGATACATGTAGTCAAGGACAAGGTCGTCTCATATTTCCCGGATATCTATCACGGAAACAATCCCCACGCTTCGTACGATCCGGCCACCGGTAACCTCTGGCTTGCCTGCGGAGTCATGGAAGGTACCGGCGTGGAAGTCGAAAAGCCGTACCTGATACGGTTCAAAGAAGACGACTCCGCTTTCATCGCCAAGGAAATCGACCCTTTCACCCTTCAGGAGCGGATCATCGAGCGGCTTGGCTGCAAGACATGCGGGAAGAGGATCACCTTATATGACAACGGACGCAAAATCGCCGTGACCAAGAATACCGTGACCGGTATGGGCGGTTTCGACAGCGACAATCCCTTATGGGTCGGAGAACAGATCCGGTTCAAATCCGAAGGGGACGGACTCCATGTAATCTTCACACCCGGCATCAAATACACCACCGGACTGGTCCTGACCTATGACGACATGCCGGACCTGTGTGCAAAGATAACCTTGGGAGATGACGAGAATATCACCTTAGGGGATATCAGCGTTTGCGGAGAACCGAATCCAGGTGAGCCACGATAATGCTCTGCTCCGCCTTCCCGCAATGATGCTCACCATCGAAGAAAAGGGTATTCAAGGCACCTGGAGCCGGAGATCCGGAATAGTAACCCTGCATCCTTGAATAGCAATCCTCCACTGCCTCCTTCGGGAACAGCTTGTCCCTCGTCCCGGCCAGGAAAAGATACGGTTTCGGTGCGAGCCACATCGCGATATCAGGGAAATCATACCGGTCCCTCAACGCAGGAATCAGCATCGAGTATTCCGATGCCGTATATGGTTCCTTCTCCTGCTCCTTGAGAGTCATCCAGCATAAGGATACCCCGGTCATGACGTGCTTGCAGAAAGCGGTCAGCAGGAAACACCGGTGAGCCCCCATCGACCAGCCGAAAGCTCCTATCCGCCTTCTGTCCACGAACGGGAGCGATCTCAGAACCTCGACCGCGGCGATATCTTCGTTGAGAGTCATTTCCGCCCAGCAGATTCCTTTGGCCGCGAGGCTGTCATAAACAGCCCTCTGGCCCTCATAAACTTCATTCTTTAGAGGCCGCAGAGCCTTGACCTCCGAGGACGGGAGTTCTCCGGCTCCGTACATCCGCTCCGACCATTCCCGGCACTTTCGGGAACTCCTTCCGCCCCAGTACAACTGTTCCGGGACTATCACTACATAGCCCAGCGAGGCCAGGCTGTCGGCCAGGTAAACCCCGTCGAAATTCGTATCGACCCATTGACGGGAAGATCTCCTGACATGCTCCGGAGCGGACGCCATAGGGCGTGCGAGTTTCTCTTTGCCTATGTCGAACCTTGCGCCATGGTCATGCAAAAGCACCAGAGCAGGTCTTCTGTCCTTCCTGGAAGCTCCGTCCGGCACAAGCAGGTAAGTCCTGAGGCGCTCTTTGCTGGAAGAGGAATATTCCACAAGCCGGCACTCATATCCTTCCCGGCGCTCAGTCTCGAGCAATCGCACCCGCGGCTTCGGCGGCCTTTCAGGAGAAACGGGCCAGGACAAAGCCAGCAGCATGGAAAGTATGACGGCATTAAAGCTCATCTTCTATCAGGTCCAGTATTCCGTAATCCGCAGGAAGCCACTCCACTTCCCTCAGATGGTGCTTCGACAGCCATTTCGCGGCTTCATGCTCGCGCAGCTCCAGGTCGCCGGAAAGGATGTGGCAAAGATAACAGTGCATCGTAAGATGGAAAGAAGGATAATCATGTTCGACTGTGCACAGGAACCGGTCAACCGAAATCTCGGTGGCCAGTTCCTCCCGGATTTCACGCATCAGGGCTTCTTCAGGGCCCTCCCCGGCTTCCATCTTACCTCCCGGGAATTCCCAATAATCCTTGAATTCTCCGTAACCGCGCTGGGTTGCGAATATCCTGCGCCCCGACCTGATCACCGCGGCGACCACTTCTATCCTTTTTCTGTTGTCCATATCCTCTACAAAGATAACAATTCCATTGACTATTCGCCGGAATTGACTAAATTCGCGTTTTCAAAAACAACTTAACGATGGGAGGATTCTTCGGAACGATTTCAAAAAGGGAATGTGCCACCGATCTATTCTACGGCACCGACTACAACAGCCACCTCGGAACCAGGCGCGGCGGTCTAGCCACCTACGACTCCCAAAAGGGATTCCTGCGCGGAATACACAGTCTTGAAAACGGCTATTTCAGGAGCCGGTTCGAAGATGAACTCGGAAAATTCACCGGCAATGCCGGCATCGGTATCATCAGTGATACGGATGCCCAGCCTATGCTTGTCAACTCCCATCTCGGACGTTTCGCCCTGGTCACTGTCGCCAGGGTCAACAATGCCGAAGACTTGGCGAAGAAGTTCCTGGCAGAAGGAATGTACCTCACGGAGTTCAGCAGCGGCAAGATCAACATCACCGAACTCGTCAGCCTCCTGATAGTCAGGGGAAAGGATTTCGTCGAAGGCATCGAGAACGTGTTCCGGGAGGTCAAGGGATCCTGCTCCATGCTCATCCTTACCGAGAACGGCATAATCGCGGCCCGCGATGCCTGGGGACGCACCCCTGTTTCGGTCGGGAAGAAGGAAGGAGCCATGGCTGTCAGTTCCGAAAGTACGGCTTTCGCGAACCTCGGGTACGAGCCGCATTCATTCCTCGGCCCCGGAGAGATAGTGCGTCTTACCGCCGACGGCATCGAGCAGCTGCGCGCCCCGAACCCGCGGAAGCAGGTCTGCTCCTTCCTATGGATTTACTACGGATTCCCTACTTCGTGCTACGACGGCAAGAACGTGGAGGAGTCCAGGTTCCTGTGCGGCAAGGAGATGGGACAGAAGGAGGACATTGAAGTGGATTGCGCCTGCGGTGTTCCTGACAGCGGAATCGGAATGGCCGTTGGATATGCGGCTGGACGCGGGGTTCCATACATGCGCACCATCGCGAAATACACACCTACCTGGTCGCGTTCCTTCATGCCTACCAACCAGAGCACCAGAGACCTGGTGGCCAAGATGAAGCTGATCCACAACACGGACATGCTCCATGGCCGCAAGGTTCTGTTCTGCGACGACAGTATTGTCCGCGGTACCCAGCTCAGGGACAACACGCGTCAGCTCCACGAGAGCGGTGCCAAGGAAGTTCACATGCGTATTTCCTGTCCGCCTCTGGTATTCGGATGTCCATTCCTCAATTTCTCCACCAGCAAGACTGAATTGGAGCTGATCACGCGTCGGATCATCGAGAAATTCGAAGGGGACAGCAACAAGAACGTGGAGAAATATACCGATTCCACTACTCCTGAATATAAGAGGATGGTGGATGAGATTGCCAGCCAGTTAAATCTCGATTCATTGAAATTCAACACGATAGAGACACTGGTCAAGAGTATCGGGCTGCCTCGCGAGGATCTTTGCCTCCATTGCTTCGACGGCTCGTCCGCCTTCACCCTCGAAGAAGAGAACAAGTAGCCCATCCCGCACTCTTCGAGGGATTTCGTCGCTTCGCTCCGACATCACCCTCGAAGAAGAGAACAAGTAGCCCATCCCGCACTCTTCGAGGGATTCCGTCGCTTCGCTCCGGCATCACCCTCGAAGAAGAGAACAAGTAGCCCATCCCGCACTCTTCGAGGGATTCCGTCGCTTCGCTCCGGCATCACCCTCGAAGAGGAGAACAAGTAGCCTTTCGGTATCCCTCTCTCTCCGAGGGATTTCGTCGCTTCGCTCCGACATCCCTTAATCTCCGAGAGCAAAGCATCACCAGATGCAACCATGTTGCTTTGTGTTCGTTGTCCCGCCCTTACGAAAGCGAGCTTTCGACGGGTGGGCCAACAAACACAAATGCCGCACTGACGTGCGGCACCTGGGATGCTTTGCATAGCGCGGAGAGTGAGGGATTCGAACCCCCGGAGCCTTTCAGCTCAACAGTTTTCAAGACTGCCGCCATCGACCACTCGGCCAACTCTCCAATATGTCATCCTTCCAGGAAAGGACTGCAAAGATACTTAAAAAATCTATCTTCCAAAAATTATTTACCCTCGGCCGCAGATTCGGATTCTTCAGTCCGGGTGAAGAACTTGTACTGAAAGAATATCAAGTAGATAGCCCCGACAGTAACGCAGCTGTCCGCGATGTTGAAAACAGGAGCGAAGAACAGCAGACGGTCTCCTCCTACGAACGGGACCCACTGGGGCCATACTGTGTCGATAAGAGGGAAATACAACATATCCACAACCCTTCCGAACATGAACGGGGCATAATTGAATATCATGCCATAGAACAGGCTGTCTATGATGTTTCCGAAAGCTCCTGCACAAATAAGAGTCAAGCCCACGAGGACCCCGGTCGGTGCTTTATCCTTGCGCACAAGGGAAGAAATCCACCAGCAGAGGGCACCGAACAAGGCGATCCTGAAGAAGGACAGGCAGAACTTGCCGACAGCACCGCCGAACTTCATTCCGAAAGCCATCCCCTCATTCTCGATGAAGAGTATCTGGAACCAGTTCCCTATTACGTTGAAGTGCTCCCCGATCTCCATATTGGATTTGACCAGGATCTTCACGACCTGGTCGATGACTACCAGCAGGACTCCGAGGATCAGGAGTTTCTTTCCTTTTCCGAGACGCACTAGTTCTGACCTTTTTTGGCAAGCATTTCCTTGGCCTCCACGGTCAAGGTTGCATGAGGGACAAGACGGAGCCTCTCCTTAGGGATCAGCTTACCGGTAACACGGCAGATGCCATAGGTCTTGTTCTCGATACGGACAAGAGCAGCCTCAAGGTTCTGGATGAACTTGTACTGTCTCTGGGCCAGCTGGCTGGCCTCTTCCTTGGAAAGCTGGTAAGCACCGTCATCCTCGACTGTCTTGAAAGAAGGAGTCGTATCTTCGATATCGTTGCTGCCATTGTGCATGATCACCTTGCGAAGGGTCTCATACTCTTTCCTGGCTTTGTCGAGCTTCTCGTTTATGATGGCCTTGAACTCTTCCAGTTCGTCATCACTGTAACGTTTCTTCTCAACCTCAGGAGCCGGAGCGTTTCCTTTAACTTCTTCTGTCATAGTTCAAAAAAATGTCTTTTATTTTCTAGTCAAAACCATCCTGACTTCGCCTTCATCCCACTCCACGTCAGTGGCCCCATCAGGGACTCCTGCACCTTCTCCAAGCACTATCGACACGGCGAGAGTCTGGGTGGCAATATAATCCTCGTAACTTGCAAGGGAGGCAGCGATCTCTTCGCGTGCCTTCCCGGCTGCAAATATAACAACTTCTACCTTATCCGTAACCTCAAAACCACTTTCTTTTCGCAAATTCTGGATCCTGTTGATAAGTTCTCTTGCAACTCCCTCTTTCTTAAGGGCTTCCGTAATCTGCACGTCGAGCGCTATCGTCAGCGGGCCTTCGGATGCGACGAGCCATCCCGGCATATCCTCGGAGGATATTTCGTAGTCGCCAGGATTGAGGGTCACATCACCCGAAGGAAGGCTGATAGTATAAGCCTCTCCGAGCGATTCGGCAGCCTGGATAGCAGAAATCGTGCCTTGGTCGAGCTGGCCGAAGGCGGCGGCTATTTCCTTCATCTGCTTTCCGTAAACCTTGCCCAAAGTCTTGAAGTTCGGCTTGATCTTCTTGGTTATGATACCGGCGGTGTCGGAGATGAATTCAGCCTCCTTCACGTTCACTTCACCGAGGATGATGCCCTTGACCTGCTCGAGCTGGGAGCGGACCTTGTCGGACATCACAGGGATTATGAGTTTCTGGAGCGGCTGGCGGACCTTGATGGATACCTTGCGGCGGAGCGCAAGCACCATGGAAGTGGCCTTCTGGGCCAGGGCCATACGCTCTTCCAGATCGCTGTCGATGACAGCCTCGTTGCACTCCGGCATCATCACGTAATGCACGGACTCCTCCCCTGCCGGAACCAGATCCAGATAGAGACGGTCCATGTAGAACGGAGCGATAGGAGCGGAAAGCACGGCCACATCAACCAGGACCTCGTACAAGGTCTGGTAAGCAGCCAGCTTGTCCTCGTCCATCTCACCTCCCCAGAAACGCTTCCTGTTCAGGCGCACATACCAGTTGCTCACGTCATCGCAGACGAAATCCTGGATCAGTCGGCCTGCGGTGGTGATGTCGTAGTCCTCGTAAGCGGCCACCACCTTTTTCTTCAAGGAATTGAGCAGGGATATTATCCACCTGTCGATTTCCGGCCTGGAGGAATACGGAACCTGCGCGGCGGAAGGATCGAAGCCGTCAAGGTTGGCATATAGAGCGAAGAACGAATATGTATTGTAAAGCGTCCCGAAGAACTTCCTTCGCACCTCGTCAACTCCTGCCTCATCGAACTTGAGGTTGTCCCAAGGCTGGGCGTTGGTGAGCATATACCACCTCAAGGCATCTGCACCGTACTTGTCAAGCTCCTCGAAAGGATCCACGCCGTTTCCGAGGCGCTTGCTCATCTTGTTACCGTTCTTGTCGAGCACCAGTCCGTTGGAAATGACGGTCTTGAAGGCAGGGGTGCCGCTGACCATCGTGTGGATCGCGTGCAGGGTGTAGAACCATCCCCGGGTCTGGTCCACTCCTTCTGCGATGAAGTCGGCAGTGCAGCCGAACTTCCCGGACCCGAGGTTCCTCAAGCCCTCCTGGGCATATGGCATGGCACCTGAATCGAACCATACATCGATGAGGTCTGTCTCCCTGGTCATCTTCTTGCCGGAAGGACTCACAAGGAATATGTTGTCCACATATGGCCTGTGGATATCGATCCTGTCGTAGTTCTCCTTGGACATGTCATCCGGATCGAAGCCATTGTCCCTGAAAGGATTGGTCTTCATGACACCGGCCGCGACAGCCTTGTCGATCTCCAGATAGAGCTGCTTGATGGTCCCGATGCATATCTCCTCCTTGCCGTCTTCGGTGCGCCATATCGGCAGCGGGGTGCCCCAGAAACGGCTGCGGCTGAGATTCCAGTCCTGGATATTCTCCAGCCACTGGCCGAAACGGCCCGTACCGGTGGATTCAGGCTTCCATGTGATCTGCTTGTTCAGGTCCACCATCTGATCCTTTACGGCCGTAGTCTTGATGAACCAGGCATCGAGAGGATAATAGAGGACCGGCTTGTCGGTACGCCAGCTGTGAGGATAGCTGTGGACGTGCTTCTGGATCTTGAAGCACCTTCCGTCCTGCTTCATCATCATGCACAGGTCGACGTCCAGGGTAGGAGCATCGGCCGGCAGCGAATCGTCGAAGGCATTCTTGACGTACCTGCCTGAATATTCTGCATAAGAAGGATCTACATGTGTCTTGACATATTCAGGATCAAGGTCTTCCAATGGATAGAAACGGCCGTCATGGTCCACCTGGGCCTGAAGCTTCCCGTTCTTGTCCTTGACCATCATTCCCGGCACCCCGAACGCTGCGGCGACCTTCTTGTCATCCGCACCGAAGGTTGGAGCGATATGCACTATGCCGGTACCGTCCTCGGTGGTCACGTAATCACCGGAAATCACTCTGAAAGGCTCGCCTTCCTCGACAGGTTTGAACCAAGGGATAAGCTGATGGTAGCGGATCCCTACGAGTTCGGATCCGAGGAAAGACCCCTCAAGGACCTTGAAAGGCACGAGTTTGTCGCCCGGTTTGTACTCCTCGAGAGGGATATCGGCTGCCTTGGGGTTGAACCAGGCACCTACAAGTGCCTTCGCAACCACGAATATCGCCTCCTGGCCGCTGTATGGATTGAAAGAAAGCACCCTGACGTACTCGATCTTCGGACCGACGCAGAGAGCAGTGTTCGATGCAAGCGTCCAAGGCGTCGTAGTCCAGGCGAGGAAATACACCGGAAGCGATCCGGTTCCGAACAGAGGCTGCGAGACACCGTCCTTGATGACCTCGAACTGTACCGTAGCAGTAGTGTCGGTGACATCCTTGTAGCACCCGGGCTGGTTAAGCTCATGGGAGCTCAGGCCGGTGCCGTCGGATGGGGAATATGGCTGGATGGAGTAGCCCTTGTAAAGCAACCCCTTGTCATAGATATCCTTCAGAAGGTACCAGAGGGTCTCGATGTAACGGTTGTCATAGGTGATGTACGGATCGTTCATATCGACCCAATAACCGACTCTCTGGGTCATATTCTCCCATTCGGCGGTATATTTCATCACCTCGCTGCGGCAAGTCTTGTTATATTCCTCGACGCTTATCCTGGTACCGATGTCATCCTTGTGGATTCCGAGCTTCTTCTCTACTCCAATCTCGACCGGCAGTCCGTGGGTATCCCAGCCTGCGCGGCGGTTGACCTTGTAGCCGCTCTGGGTCTTGTAACGGCAGACTGCATCCTTGATGGAACGGGCCATCACATGGTGGATGCCCGGCTTGCCGTTGGCGGAAGGCGGTCCTTCGAAGAATATGAATTCAGGGCATCCCTCACGCACGGCGAGAGACTTCTCGAAAGCATGGTTCTTCTGCCATCTGGCGAGAATCTCATTGCCGACAGTTACCAAATCAAGACCTTTGTACTCTTTGAATGTCATATTTTCTTTCTAATTTTGCACTCGAAGAGGCAAAGATAGTCATTTCCTGTTTTTTTACCAATAGATTGCAAGTGAACGTCATCGACATAATAATCCTGATCTGCTGTGTACCGGCCCTGGTGCAGGGTTTCCGGAAAGGATTCATCTCCCAGGCAGTATCGCTGGTGTCGCTCGTACTGGGCGCATGGCTGGCATTCAAGTTTTCGGAGCCGGTCGGAGAATGGCTCAAATCCTTCGCCGATGTCAACGGAGTAATCCTGCAGGTACTGTCGTTCTCATTGATATTCCTTGTCGTCTATCTCATACTCCTCCTTCTCGGAAAACTCGCGCAGAACCTCGTGAAGGTAGTGATGCTGGGATGGCTGGACAAGCTGCTGGGAATGACCTTCGCCCTGCTCAAGATTCTGCTGGTCCTCGGACTGGTGATCATCTGCATCGATGCCATCAATTCCACCCTGTCGCTGATACCGTCCGAGACCCTGGACGATTCGGTGCTGTACCATCCGATAAAGTCGGCAGCAGACGTCGTATTCCCGTACCTGAAAGAACTTATATTCCATAAATGATGGAGAACCTGATCCTCATAGAGACTTCCACTTCCCTCTGCTCCGTTGCATTGGTCCAGGACGGGAAGGTGATATGTGAACGCATCAGCTCCGAACCAAGGGCACACGCCTCACTTACTGCGGTGTTCGTCAGTGAAGTCCTGGAGGAAACCGGCCTGAAGGTCTCCGGCTGCAGTGCGGTCGTTGTCGGGAAGGGACCCGGGTCGTACACCGGCCTCAGGGTAGGTGTATCCACGGCGAAAGGCCTGTGCTTCGGAGCCGGACTGCCGCTCATCTCCGTCGGAACCCTCGACACGCTCGCATGGCAGGCCATCGACGGAGGCCTGCTGCCGGAAGGCTGCCGCTACATCGTCCCGATGGTGGATGCACGGCGGATGGAAGTGTATACGGGTATTTTCACTCCGGAAGGAAAGCAGGTAAGCCCGACAGAAGCCAGGATAGTCGAGGAGCATTCCTTCGACGCCCAACTCGCAGAAGGACCGGTGCTCTTCATCGGAGACGGGGCCGGAAAGTGCGAGGATGTCATCAAGGACCAGAACGCATGTTTCATCCAGTGCTGTCCGAAGGCATCATCGATGCTCCATCCTGCCCTGGAAGCATTCCGTTCCGGTACGTTCGAAGATGTGGCGTATTTCGAACCTTTCTATCTCAAGGAATTCGCCACAACGGTCAGCAAGAAGAAGTTATTCTAAAAACACGATATCATGAAAATAGGCATTGCCAGCGACCACGCTGGATTCGAGTACAAAGGCAAGCTTATCGAACTCCTTCGCAAGAAGGGTTACGAGGTCACCGATTTCGGCACATTCTCGGAAGCGAGCTGCGATTATCCTGAGTTTGCACACGCACTCGGCAACGCGATTGAGAAGAAGGAAGTCGATGCCGGAATAGCCATGTGCGGCACCGGCAACGGTATGGCGATCTCCCTCAACAAGCACCAGGGAGTCCGCGCCGGACTCGCATGGAACAGCGAAATCGGCAGGCTCGTCAAGGCACACAACCACGCCAACGTCCTGGTTATGCCGGCCCGGTTCATCTCCTACCAGATGGCGACACGCATCCTGAATATGTGGCTGAAGACCTCCGAAGACGGCGGAAGGCACGACAGGAGGGTCTCGATGATTCCGGTCAGATAGTTGGAAATCAAGGCGCTTATAGCTGACAGGATCCTTGTGCAGCAAGGCCTTTCGGGGAGTATCGACGACTATCCCGAAGGCATCCTCATCCCCGTGTACAAGCCGTACCGGTGGACTTCCGCCGATGTGATCAGGAAGCTGAAATGGGCTGCCTGCAAGCACTTCGGCAAGAAGAACCTGAAAGTCGGACACGCCGGCACCCTGGATCCCCTTGCGACTGGAGTGCTCATCGTGTGCATCGGTAAAGCCACCCGCCTTGCGGAGACAATCCAGAAAGAAGAGAAGGAATATCTCGCCGGAATATCCTTCGGCGCGACCACCCCGTCGTACGACCTGGAGAAAGCCATCGACAGGATGTACCCGACCGACCGGGTCAGCGAAGAGTCCGTGCGTCTCGCCCTGAAGGATTCCGTGGGAGAACAGGAACAGATAGCTCCCCTTTTCTCCGCCAAGTCCGTGGACGGAGTAAGGGCCTACGAACTTGCCAGGAAGCAATACCGAGATGCCCGGAAAGACAAGACGGAAGTAATGGAAGATTTCGACCATTCAATAGCGGAAACACTTCATCGTCAAATAATTACTATTTATTCGGCAGAATTGGTAAGGTTCCTCCCCGAAGGATTGCCTGCCCAGGTTCCGCAGGAAGGGCTGCGTCCGAATCCAAGGATAAACGTTGTGGACACGTCGGACCTCCACCTGCCTCACGCCGACATCCGGATAGCTTGCAGCAAGGGAACATATATCCGTGCCTTCGCACGCGACCTTGGAGAGGCACTGGGGACGGGAGCCCATCTGGATTCGCTTTGCAGGACAAGGTCGGGAGGATTCCGGATCGAAGATGCCCTGACGGTCACCGAGGCAATGGAACTGCTATCAAACTAATAACACCAATACCACAATGACAGACAAGAACCTGGAGATGACACCGAACCAAGTGGTGTCATTCCTCAAAAAGAAACAGGAAGACTTCACCAAGGAAGATATCATAGGCTTCATCCGTGCCAACGGAATCCGGATGGTGAACTTCATGTACCCTGCGGAAGACGGAAGGGTCAAGACCCTGAACTTCATCATCAACAGCCTTGATTATCTGGAGACTATCCTGAGCCAGGGCGAAAGGGTGGACGGATCCAGCCTGTTCCCGTCCTTCGTGGAGGCAGGCAGCAGCGACCTTTATGTCATCCCGCGTTTCAGGACAGCCTTCGTGGATCCTTTCGCGGAAATCCCTACCCTCTCGATGCTCTGCAGCTTCTTCGACAAGGACGGGCAAGCATTCGAGTGCGACCCGTACAATGCCGTGCTCGCTGCCGCGAAGTCTTTCAGGGAGAAGACCGGGATGACCTTCGAGGCCATGGGAGAGCTTGAATACTACGTGATCGCCGATGAGGAGCCCCTCTTCCCTGGCATAGACCAGAGAGGCTACCACGAGTCCGAACCGTTCGCCAAGCTGAACAGTTTCAGGGCCGAATGCATGGACTATGTCGCAAAGGTCGGAGGCTTGATCAAGTACGGCCACAGCGAGGTGGGCAATTTTACCCGCGACGGAAAGACATACGAACAGAATGAAATAGAATTCCTGCCTTGCCCTATCGAAACGGCAGCGGACCAGATACTCCTGGCAAAGTGGGTGATCCGCAACCTCGGAGCCCGCTACAGCCTGGACGTCACCTTCGCCCCGAAGATCATCGTGGGCGAAGCCGGCTCGGGAATGCATATCCACATGCGTATGCTGCAAGATGGCAGGAACATGATGGTCAGCGACGGAAAACTCTCCGACATAGCCAGGAGGGCTATCGCCGGAATGATGGAACTCGCTCCGGCCATCACCGCGTTCGGCAACAAGAACCCGACTTCATATTTCAGGCTCGTGCCTCATCAGGAGGCTCCTACCAACATCTGCTGGGGAGACTGCAACAGGTCGGCCCTGGTCAGGGTACCTCTTGGATGGACCAGCGGGAAGAGCATGTGCTCCGCAGCGAACCCCCTGGAGAAGCCTGCCAGCTTCGACGCCACCGCCAAGCAGACCGTGGAGATGCGCTCCCCGGACAGCTCCGCGGACATCTACCAGCTTATGGCAGGCCTATGCGTAGCCTGCAAGTACGGACTCATCATGGATGAAGGGAAAGCTCTCGGAATAGCCAGGGACAAGTATGTCGGAATGGATATCCACAAGAGCAGCGAAGCCCACAAGTTCGACGCTCTGCCTTCCTGCTGCGAAGAGTCCGCAGACTGCCTGGAGAAAGCCAGGGATTTGTTCGAAGCCGACGGAGTCTTCCCTCCACGGATGATCGACGGCATACTCAAATCACTGAGGTCGTTCCATGACCGCAGGCTGCTCGCAGAAGCCATGTCCGACAAGGATAGGCTCCGCGTGCTTGTAAACAAGTATTTCTACTGCGGCTGATCCGCCCTAGCGAACCTCGAATCCAGTTTCCCCGAATACAGGGGTTCCGTCGAAGGTGACACCTTCGGCGATGACCTTGAACATGCCCTGGTAAGATGGCGTACGGACATCCACCTTCAGCCTTTCACCAGGTTCGAGGGTTATGACCGGATGCCAGTACAAGGTGTTCCGTAAATCATCCTTGCCATGGTCCATGACCGGATGGGTATATGCGACGGGATAGCAGGCTCCCTGCCAGTCCACGATGCGGACGTATGGATCGAACCTGAATGAAGAGATATCCCCCTTCTTAGTCACGAAATCGACCACGCCGTTGAAGCTCACGCTTCCCATCATGTAGGAATACGGATAGACCAGGATGTCACTCACGAGCATCGGGTCGAACTCCATCAAGGCTCTTATGCTCTTCACCGGGACTCCGTCGAGCATAGTCAGCACATTTCCAGTGTACTGGGGCTTGTCGCTCGGAGTGCCGTGCAGGGCGAGCTGCATCTGAGGTTCTCCAGCCTTGTCCTTGCGGAGCCTGATTCCAGGAATGATCTCGAATATGGTCTCTGCCAGGGTCGTGAAACGGGTATAGTCGTCCAGATGGTATGATGTGCAGTTGGCGTCAGCCAGGAGAAGGCTCTCGCGCTTAGGCATATATTCGTAAAGGGTATCCGCAACCTGGGTCCTTTCGCTCCTGACGAAACGGTTCCTCCTGGAGAGCACCGGATGGATGGCCTGGGACAGCTTCAGGGCAGGGATATCCTTCGACTCCACACCGATGAAAGGATCATATACCTCCAGGTGACATTCGAGGTCGCTCCCCTGTCCCATGATCTCGCTGACCATGTCCCGCTTTCCGTAAACATTCACCGTCTGGAGGCTTACCTTGCCATCTGCAGCAATCTTCCCGGCATACACATCTTCCGCGTATCCAGGGAAGGCTACCACGGCTACCATCCTCGGATCGGAAGCCACCCTGGCAGCGTCACGGCCGGCAAGAAAGCCATGGAAGACTTCTCCTCCATGCTCCTCGTCAGAGCCCGAGAAAGGACTGAAAGACGCCTTGGCGAAATCCACTATGGAAGGCGAAGCAGGTGGCAGGATCCCGTCATCTGCGAAGACCGACAGGCTCAGGGTCACCTTGGATGAAGACTTGTTCTCCAGATAGACAGATGTAGTGGAAGAAGTTGATGCAGAGCGGTTTGCCAAAACGTCAACATCGCCTCCGGCACGCTTGGCCGGGACCTTCAGGGACTCATATCCACCCTTGGAAACGATTTCCACTCCTCCCTTCACCCTTCCGGAATTGAGGGTATTGAATATGGAAACCGTCTTCGCGTCCGCAAGCAGGTCAGAGCGGCCTTTGCCGGAAACGGTATAAGCGACCAGCCTGTAATTGCCGGTGGAGGCATTGAGCGGAACAGCGATCGCCCCAGAACCACGTCCTTCCACCAGGGCTATCTTTGCAGTCAGCAAAGTTCCCTGGGAAGAAAACAGTTCCAAGTATGCCACGCTGTTCGCATCAGAGAGCCGGTTGGAAGAAGCATCCAGGCAGAATGCCGAGCACCAGATCAGTTCTCCAGCCAGATAGACATCCTTGTCCGTGGAGATATAGACTCTTTCAGCAACCTTGGCAAAGAGGGTGGACGTTACGCAGAAACAACTGAGTAACAGTATAGTAGCTATTCTTTTCATTTCTATCTCTCCCTAGTTGGCCAGAACGGCGGCTTGTTCTTGGTTCCACCCATCGCCAGGCAATCTACGCATCTCTGCTCGATCCACACTATGTCCGTCTCGGACTGTTCCGGAAATGCAGGACGGAAACCGTTGTAATAAAACTGATTGAGACGCTCGGGATCCGGATGGAATGTCTCGTAGCGGGTGTGGCCCTCACGATAGTATCCGGCCTCGATGTAAATGGACTTCGTAGCGATCCTGGACGCATCTATGTATCCGATGACGACTTCGTCAGGATCGGTGTCTGAATGGATGTTCCCCAGTATCTGGCTAGGCTCCGGATTGGTAAGAGAGCCGGTAGAAGTCGAATTGACCTCTATCGTGTGGAGATAATCATAACACTCCCGGGATATCCCCCTGGCCTTGACCTCGATGTAATAGAGGGTCTGGAGACGGAGGTTGTCCCTGGTGATGCTGTGGAAATCGTGGTCGACTATCCTCTCCCCTCCCGTACTCTTCGCGATAGCAAGCCCGGCCTGGTATGAACCGGAGTATGCCCAGCACCAGTAGTATGGGGTATAGTCCTTGTACTCGTAGTAGATGCCTTGCTCAGGATCGTAAGTATGGGTAGCCTGCAGCGGGGCGTGGAACTGCCATATCTCATCGAAGTCCCACCTGAAGCAGCCCGAGCCTCCAGGGCTGGACAGACTGAGCTTGAGGTCGATGGAATTCTCATCGACCACGTAATCGAGCTTGTCGAACGACGGAGCCGGCTGGACTTCCAGCCAATCAGAAGTATAATCCGTGGAAGATGAGCCGGTTACCGGATTCATCAGACGCACTCTCAGACGGTAACGTTTGTCCGGAGACGCCTGTTTCATATTGATCGTGAAGCTGTCGCTGAACTTGTTGGCATCCTCGATGTATTGGTTGCCGTCCTCGTCTTCGATCCAGACGTTCCCGCTCACACCCTTGGAATACTCACCGAAAGGCCTGACGCAGCTCAGCGAAACCCTTGCAAGGTCACCGATAAGGATATCCCCCTCCACGACGAGTCCCCCGGAATCTTCCGTAGCCACTCCCGCATCGAATGGATAGATGCACCCGGCCAATGCCAGGGCAAAAGATGTCAAATACAGAAACTTTTTCATCAGAAGAGAAGGTTAAGGTTGATGTAAGGAACTTGGGTAGCGAAGACCGAGACCTTGTAGCCTTGGATGTTACGTCCTCCGCTGGTCGTGTAGAACACTGAATATGCGTTCTTGCGGCCTGTCACGTTATAACATCCCAAGGTCACGGACATATGTGTCAGTTTCTTCAGGTAGTGCCCCGGATCGATGTTCAGGGCGAGGTCCAGCCTGAAATAGTCAGGGACCCGGTAGCCGTTCCTCTCCGAATAGGCCAGGCGGTATCCGCCACCGTACTTGAACCAGCCGACCGGAACGGTCACCGGACGTCCGGTGGAGTAGTCCACGTTCGCGGAAAGGCTGAAACGGGCCGTCAAAGCATAATTGGCCACCATCTTGAAGTCGTGAGGCTTGTCGAAAGCGGTCTTGTACCAGTCGCCGCCGTTGATGGTATTGGATCCCCTGTCTTCCATTTCCTTCAGGAAAGTACGCGAGTACGTGTAAGACAGCCAACCGTTCAGTTTACCGACGCTCTTTCGAGCCATGAACTCGACTCCGTACGCCTTGCCCTTGGTACGCACAAGGTCGTCGGCAAGGTTCTCGTTCATCACAAGCAGAGCCCCGGACTTGTAGTCGAGATAATTCCAGGTATTCTTCCAATATGCCTCGGCGGAAAGGTCCACCCTGCCGTTGAATACGGTCCAGTAGATTCCGCCGGCTCCCTGCCAGCCCGTCACCGGCCTGATGTCGGCGTCACAGAGTTTCCAGGTATCCATCGGAGATATGGAGGATGTATTGGAAATCAAGTGGATATACTGTCTGAGAGTATTCGCCCCTGCCTTGACCGAAAGGTTCGGCGTGAACGAATACTTGGCGGACATCCTGAACTCCGGTCCGAAGTAGAACTTCGCAGGATCCATCGCCAGGAAGGATGAAAGCCTGCCGCCGTATTCAAGGGAAATCTTCTCATCGATCCTCCAGGTATCGCCGAGGTATGCCGAAGGCTGGATGGCGTATTCGGTCCGGAGTTGGCGGTCCAGGACGAAGGAATTCTCGTCGAACGGAGTCATATGGCCGCCTTGCAGGCCAAATCCAACCACCTCGGCTCCATAACTTAAAGTATGGTTGCCGGCGAGGGTTTCGAATTTCAGGCGCCCGAATACCTGATGGATGTCGGTATTCAGCCTGTAAGCCTCTGTCAAAATCTCGTAATTCTCGAGTTCGTTGCTGTACCGGTCATATCCGGCACTGGCTACGAATGAAGTATTCCCGCTGCCCTTGTGCCTCCACCTCAGGGCAGCGTTCAGATTATTGTAGCGGAACGTGGTGTCCTGGTTGAAGGAAAACTTGTCTCGGGAAAAGTATCCGAACAACTGGATGGTGTTCAGGCTGTCCACCCTGTGGGTGATCCCAAGGTTGACATCCGAGAAATCCGCCTTTCCGTCAGCATAGTTGTTGGATTTCGGAAGCTGGCCGAGGATCCAGTCGGAATAGGTGGTCCTGCCTCCGATCACGAATGTGGTCTTTCCCTTGCCAAGAGGTCCCTCCATATGGAAACGACTGGTAATCAATCCCAAACCAAGGGAACCCTTAACTTTCTTGGTGTCTCCTTCCTTGCCTCTCACATTGAGCACGGAAGAAATCCTCCCGCCATATTCGACCGGGATAGAACTCTTGTAAAGCTCGACTCCGTCCACGACATCCGGATTGAAAGCCGAGAATATTCCGAACATATGGCTGGGGTTGTATATGGTGCCCTCGTTGAAGAGGATGAGGTTCTGGTCCGAGGCACCGCCCCTGACATTGAATCCGCCTGAGGCTTCACCCACCGTCTTGACACCCGGAAGGGCCATCACCGCCTTGAGTATGTCCCCTTCCCCGAATGCGGACGGGATCCTGCTGATCGTCTTCATGGAGACCCTTTCCAGCCCCATCTTGGCCATCATGTGGTTCATCCTGCTCTCTGCGGAAATGATAGCGCTGTTGAGCTGGGTCACTTTCTCGCTCATCGACACATCGAGTCCGCCATTGCCGCTGATCTCTACCTTCAGGTTCAGTTCCTGACGGGTCATCTCGCTGAAATTGATAACGTTGGATCCGCATGGTAGAGTAAGTGAATACCTGCCTCTCGAATCGGTCCTGGTGTAGGAAGAAGTGACATCGTCCCAGACTGTCACGTCAGGCATAGGCTTACCTGTGGCAGCATCCCTTACGGTACCGGAAACCTTTGCCTTGGACCGCTGCCCCTTGGATGGATCACCGATCTTGTAAATCTTGTTCTGGTAGAGGGCTTCAACCGATACCTCGGATGCATCGTCGGCCGACTGTGAGGTCGACTCCAGGAAATACCCTTCAGGAAGGTCATTCCCACCTTCGGACTTCAGGACAGGGGCATATACGGAAGGAGTCTCCTTGTGGATGGAAGAACCTGACGAAGGATTCCATATCCGTGCAGCCGCCTCGAGCTGGCCGCTTGTTCCTTCGGAGGATTCCGCAAGCCGCATTACCGAAGGGTACCAGGTGTCATCCGGAATCCCCCTGCCTCTTAAGCCGCCGGAGGCCATCCTGGCCTTCAATTCCCTCTTTCCGGACTTGTACATGTTCAGAAGGGCGTTCCTGTTCTTCAGCTTCACGAGTTCTCCGTCCTTGAGATAGAGATATTCGGTGCTGATCTTGAAGAATGACAGGACATCGTGCTGGTAGTTCGAGTCCTCGTAGCCGATCATGCCCTCGGTGTTGTGGTTGCCGGTATCCTTGTGCAGGAACTTGTCCACCCGCTTGAGCAAGGAGACATTCCCGTCGAACAGGACCTCATAGAAACCCTCCCTGGCCCCTTCGACCCCAAGGTACTGAAGGTTCACGAAGCGCTTCCCACCTCTGGTGAACCATGAGACCTGGTTGCGGTCGGGAGATGTCGCCGCGATCTGTGGAGACGGCTTTACGTTGACCTCGCAGAGCGCGGCATCCACGTTGATGTAAACTCCGTCATACCGTTTCCCGTTGTAGAGAATCGATCCTGGCATGAATCCCTCTGCATCCCAGTAAGGAGTACCGTTGAAGTTCGAGGAATACCTGTCGGACATCTTCCCGCGGAAAAGCGCGTCCTGACCGGATATGTTCTGAGCTCCGCACGGAAACAACATCAGTACGAAACCCAGGATCAAAAGAAGTGTCTTTAGTTTCATGGCAGTTATCTTACCCTGATTCTCCTGCCAGGCCGCAGGACCGTCTTTTCAGAAATCCCGTTGAGCCTGCACAGATTCCTTACAGTGGTATGGTACCTCCTCGCGATCGCGCCCAAGGTGTCACCCTTGCGGATGGTATGGTACTGGGTGGCGGCAGCTGCCTTCTTGGCTTTGGCCTTCGCGGCAGCCTTCTTGGCCTCTTCGGCCTTGCGTATAGCCTCCTGGCGTTCCTGCTCGTCACCTTCCATGATGTCGATCTCTTCCTGCTCGCTCTCCGGAACATACTTGCTACCGGCGTTCAGGTACTTCTTCTTGAGCACGAACAGCCTGTGGCGTAGAGTCCCCGAAGGGAAATCGATCAGCCATTCAGGGTCGAACGCATAGCCCTTGTAGCGGGTCTCGAAGTGGAGATGCGGTCCGGTAGAACGCCCCGTAGAGCCCCCCAGGCCGATGATGGAACCTGCATTGACCCATTCGTTGTCCTCGACGTAGATCTTCGAGAGATGGGCATAGAAAGTCTCCAGTCCGTTGTCATGACGGACGACGACCAGATTGCCGTATCCCTTGTGGTACTTGGAAACCCTTACCTTGCCGTCGAATGCAGCATAGACAGGAGTGCCGGTCTGCAGAGGGATATCTACCCCCTGATGCCTGCGTCTGTGACGGTAGCCGAACCTGGAAGAAGGTGCACCGATCACAGGGCAGCGATAGCTGCTGAGGGTGTCCACTATCCACAGAGCGATCTCGTTCGGAAGCTCCGACAATTCGACTCCGTATGGATCCGGCCTCTCGTGTGTCCAGTATTCATTGAATATCTTGCTGTCCCTTGCATAGCTCGGGTCCTTCCAATACTTCCAAGTATAGTCCGGGAACAGGAGTATCTTGATGAAAGGGTCGGCGGTGTCAAGGGTATCGAGGGCATCCGTCCTTCCGTTGAGGGACTTGACCGGCTCCCTTCCCGGCCTTGGGACCAGGAGTTCAGCCTGATGCTTGTTCTTGATCGTCGTGTCTTGCGCCCTCGAAGGGGTCGGTGCGGAAATCAGCGTGAGGTACACCACAATGGCGCTCAGTGAGAATTGTTTAAGGTTCATTCGATTCTTGTTTAGATTATTGCATCGAACCTTTCCTTGAGCAATTCCTTAGTCTGATTGACCTTGTCTTCCAAAAGTTCGGTTGATGTCGCTTCGCAGATGAACCTGAGATAAGGTTCCGTATTGGAAGGACGGATGTTGAACCACCAGTCCGGGAATTCGACCCTGTAGCCGTCGAAATCCATCTGGGCGGTAGGTTCCTCCAAGGAAGTGAAATGCTCTCTGACGGCGTCCATCGCGCCTTTCTTGTCTTCGATGCGGAAATTGATCTCTCCCGAATTCTTGTAGCGGGCGATCTTCGCGATCAGCTGGCTGAGGGTGACACCCTTCTTCTTCATCGATGCCACCACGCGGAGGATCAGCATCGAAGCCAGGAGGCCGCTGTCGGAATAGAAGAAATCACGGAAATAGTAGTGGCCTGCGAGTTCGCCGCCCCATACGCCGTCGATCTCGCGCAGCTTGTGCGCGGCGAAGGCACGGCCGACTTTCCAGGTGGCCATGGTGCAGCCCATCGGAGTGAGGTACTCACCCACTGCCTTCGAACTGCGGATATCCTGGAGCACGACGCCTTTCTGCTGCCTCTCTTCCACGAAATAGTGGCCGAGCACGGCGATCATCAGGTCCGGAGACACGAACTTGCCCTCGTTGTCCACGAACATCACGCGGTCGGCATCGCCGTCGTAGATGACACCGATGTCGGCGCCGGTCTCCCTGACCAAAGCCTGGAGAGGCTCTACGTTCTTCGGGATGAGCGGATTAGGCTCATGGTTAGGGAAGTTCCCGTCAAGGTCTTCGAATATGTATGCCGGAGAATCACCGAATATCTCGCGGGCATAGAGGCTGGACATGCCGTTGGAAAGGTCGAAGGCGATCTTCAGGTCCGAATAGTCGCCCTTGAACTTCAAGAGGAAGTCCAGGTAATCCTGATGGATATCCTTCGGGATGACACTGCCCTTCTTCGCGGCAGCAGGAGTAGGCTTGCCGCTATCGATCCATTCCTTGATCTGTCCGAGACCGGAATCCAAGCCCACCGGGAGAGCGTTCTCCCTGGAAACCTTCATTCCGTTGTACTCTTTCGGATTGTGCGAAGCCGTGATCTGGACCGAGGCCTTGAAACCGTAGTTCGCGGTTCCGAAATAGACCATAGGGGTGGTACTCAGGCCGATATCATATACATCGGCACCGGCATCGGTGATGCCCTTGAGAAGATATTCGTGTATTTCGTCGGATGACACCCTGCAGTCCCTTCCTACGAGGACCTTGTCCGTCTTTAGGAGTTCAGGGATGAAATAACCGATCTTGTAAGCAGTGTCCTTGTCGAAGTCAACGTTATAGACTCCGCGTATGTCATAGGCGTGAAAAGCTCCCATATGCGCAGATTATCCTTATTTTATTTTAGTCGTGTACCTTGCAAAAACCTTTCCTTTCGAGATGCTTGCAAGCTTTTTCGTGATAATTTTTTTCCGTATCGGCGCTACATGGTCCACGAAGAGGTCCCCGTCGAGGTGCGACATCTCGTGCTGGACCATCCTGCAGCCGAATTTGTCGAAGGTTTCGGTGACCTTCTCGAAGTTCGCGTCGTAATATTCCACAGTCATGCTCTCAGGGCGGACGACGTCGCAGTAAACCCCCGGTATGCTGAGGCAGCCCTCGGAATACGTTGCCTTCCTGGCGCTCTCCTCAATCACCACCGGATTGATCATAACCCTCTTGAAATTATCGAGATACGGATATATGTCAGCCATCCCCGTGCCGTCCACTATCAGGATGCGCACGCTCTCGCCCACCTGCGGTGCCGCAAGTCCGCAACCTTCCGCCTTGGCGAGAGTTTCTTCCATGTCGGCCACCAGCTTTGTGATCCTTTCCTTGTCGGAGAGATCCGCAGGAACGGCTTTCTCCCTGAGCACCTCGGAGCCGTAAAGATAAATCGGTAATACCATACTACTAATCTTTGTTTTGTCTGTCCAAATAACTCTGCAGGATAATCGCGGCGCTGATCCTGTCCACCGAATTCTTGTCGCGGCGGTCCTTCGCCTTCATCCCGCCATCGATCATCGCCCTGTGGGCGAGCACGGAAGTGAACCTCTCGTCCTCCCTCGTCACAGGCACGTCCGGAAACGCCTTCGCAAGGTGTTTCAGGAATATCTCTACATCAGCGGCAGCCTCCGATGGACGGTTGTCCATATTCATCGGATAGCCCACCACGAAGCGGGTGATGGTCTCCTTTTCAGCATAATTTTTGAGATATTCTATTATCTTTGCAGAAGGAACCGTGTCCAGGGCGGATGCGAATATGCGCAGCGGGTCACTTACAGCAACCCCCACGCGCTTGCGTCCGTAGTCTATTCCGATGATCCTGTCCATAGATTCCGCAAATTTACAGAAAAATGTCAAAAGAGAAAAAAGGTTCATCTACGGTCAATTACAGGATCAGCCTGGTGGACGATGACACCCATGTCAGCCTCTGGTCCACGAAGTTCACCAAGATGAACGCCATCATAGCCTTGGTCACCGCCCTGGTGGTGCTGTTCGCCCTGGCCTGGTGCATCATAGCCTTCACTCCGATGAAGACGCTCATACCGGGTTACCCTGACGCCAAGACCAAGCACGAAGCCATCCAGAACGCCATCCGGATAGATTCCCTGGAGAGCGTGATCCTCAAATGGGACCTCTACGCGGAAAACCTCAGGCGGGTCGTGGAAGGAGAAGAGCCTCTCAAGATAGACAGCGTCCTGAACATCAACACGGACAGGACTCTTTCCGAAGCAAAGGCGAAGAAACTCGCGGAGAAGGATTCCCTGCTGCGCAAGGAAGTCGCCAGCGAGGACAAGTTCGACATATCCTCGGGCACGGCCAAGGTGCTGCCTATCGAAGGGATGCATTTCTTCACCCCACTCAAGGGAGTCATTTCACAGGGATATGACAAGGCCCTGCATCCATATCTGGACATTACCGCGCCGGGCAATTCCGTTGTGATGTCGGTCCTCGACGGAACCGTGATTTCCGACGGATGGAGTGATGACGACGGCTACACGATACGCATCCAGCACGAAGGCGACATAATCTCCGTTTACAAGCACAACCAGAAGCTCATGAAGAAGACCGGGGACAAGGTCAAGGCCGGAACCGCGATCGCCATCGTGGGCGGAACAGGCAACAAAGCCGACGGAGACCACCTGCACTTCGAACTCTGGCACAAGGGCGAGGCAGTGGACCCTACGAAATATATCAGTTTCTGATGGAGAAAAGAAGGATAGCCATCCTGGGATCGACCGGGTCGATCGGCAGGCAGACACTTGACGTGATCCGCGAACATCCGGACCGTTTCGAAGTCGAACTCCTCACCTGCAAGGGCAGCTGGGGACTCATGGCCGCACAGGCCAGGGAATTCGATGCCAACAACGTGGTGGTATGCAACGATACCGGTTATCTCCCTCTTTCCCAAGCCCTTGCCGATACGGACACCAAAGTTTTCGCGGGGATGAAGTCCGTCTGCGACCTGGTCGCCAGCGACAGGGTGGACATAGTGGTGGCCGCGATGGTCGGATTCAGCGGCCTTGAGCCGACGATTTCCGCTATCAAGGCCGGTAAGGTCATAGCCCTGGCCAACAAGGAGACCCTCGTGGCCGCGGGATCCATAGTCACCGCACTCTCCAAACAGCACAACGCCCCGATCCTCCCTGTGGATTCCGAACATTCGGCCATATTCCAGTGCCTGATGGCATCCCAGGGCAACGCAATAAGCAAGATCCACCTCACAGCCTCCGGAGGTCCTTTCAGGACTTGGGACAAGGGCCGGATAGCGAAAGCCACAAAGGATATGGCCCTGCAGCATCCGAACTGGAACATGGGGGCAAAGATCACAGTCGATTCCGCCACCATGATGAACAAGGGATTCGAGGTGATCGAAGCGCGCTGGCTCTTCGACATGCCTGCAGACAGGATAAACGTGGTCGTTCATCCGGAATCCGTAATCCACTCGATGGTCGAATTCGAAGACGGGGCTGTGATAGCCCAGATGGCCAGCCCGGACATGAGGGAACCTATCCAGTTTGCCATCGGCTTCCCGGAAAGGATGTCCCTGGGCAACAGGAAACTCGATTTCGCAGCCCTCGGCAACCTCTCTTTCCAGGCACCTGACACCGACAAGTTTCCTGCCCTGCAGCTTGCATACGATGCCCTTGTAAAGGGCGGCAACATACCTTGCGTCCTCAACGCAGCCAACGAAGCCGCAGTGGAAGCCTTCCTTCACGACAGGATTCCTTTCTACGGAATATCCGACATCGCAGCGGAGTGCATCGCCGAGGCCACGTTCATCAAGGAGCCGTCGCTGGACGATATATTCATGACTGACAAGGAGGTACGAGCCCTGGCGCTCAGAAAGATAGAGGCACTTGAAAAGAAAGGATAGGCCATGGTGGTACTTATGAAGATCCTGCAAGTCATCCTTGCGCTTTCCATACTCATAATCATCCACGAATTCGGACACTTCCTATTTGCGAAGCTGTTCGGAATACGGGTTGAGAAGTTCTTCCTGTTCTTCGATGTCAACGGCGGCAAGCTGTTCAGCACCAAGGGGAAATGGTTCACCAGGATATTCCCGAAAGCCGCCACCTGGCAGACTGAATATGGCATCGGCTGGCTGCCTCTCGGCGGCTACTGCAAGATCAGCGGGATGATTGACGAGAGCATGGACCTGGAGTCCATGAAGAAGGAACCGGAGCCTTGGGAGTTCCGGACAAAGCCGGCCTGGCAGCGGTTGCTGGTGATGTGCGGCGGCGTGCTGTTCAACTTCATATTCGCAATCATCGCCTACATCTCTATCCTCTCGATCTGGGGCAGCGGGTACATCGAGAATGAGGGTAACGCCATCTACACCGATGAGCTCGGCACCGAGATGGGATTCCGGAACGGAGACCGCATCCTCAGGATGGACGACTACATCCCGGAGAATTTCGGGATGCTTCAGGCCGACCTGGCCAGGAGAGGGATCGAGAAGGTGACCGTACTGCGTGACGGCGACACCCTGGACATCTACATAGACCGCTCGCTGATCGGTGACTTCATGAACGATCCGAACGTTTTCGACCTCGCGATCCCGTTCGTCCTTGATTCAGTTATGAAGAGCTCCCCGAACTATGAATGCGGGCTGGCTCCAGGCGACCGGATCTTAGCCCTGGACAGCGTCAGCACCCCGTTCGTCCAGGATTCAAGGAAATATCTCGCCACCGTGAAGGGCGACACCGTCACTGCCACGGTACTCAGGGGGGCCGACACCCTGAACATCCCTATGGCGGTCGATACTTCCGGAAGGTTGGGGATCTACATGCGCATCCCTGGCATCAAGACCAAGGAGTATTCCGTCGCGAGCGCCATTCCGGCAGGCTTCAAGCTGACATTCGACACGATTGGCGGCTACTTGCGGGACCTCAAGCTGGTAGCCACCCCGAAGACGAAGGCCTACGAGTCGGTCGGAAGCTTCATAGCCATAGGCCAGGTATTCCCGTCCACCTGGGACTGGTACAGGTTCATGAACATCCTCGCCCTGCTGTCCATAATGCTCGGCGTGATGAACCTCCTGCCTATTCCGGCGCTTGACGGAGGCCATATCGTATTCTGCCTCTATGAGATGATCACGGGCAGGAAGCCGAGCGACAAGTTCCTGGAGGTAGCACAGATTATCGGGATGCTCCTCCTCTTCCTGCTGATGTTCCTCGCATTCGGGAACGACATCCGCAGGCTGATCCATTGATAATAAATATTCCTAGAATATGAAAAGAAGGGATTTCATAAAGGGCACCGCGATACTGGTTGCAGCGGCAGGTGCCTCGAACGCATTGAAGGCAGCCGATAAGTTGCAGGAAAGCTCCGGACAACCGGATGTCAAAGAGAATCCGGAAGAGACCTGTTCGAAGCTGATCGTATCGGATCCGATGCTCCAGAACTACGCAGAGACATCGATGGGAGTCGCATTCGGGGTCAGTTCCCTGGCCAACGGATATGTCCTCGTCGGGGAGCAGCCTGACCTGAGCGACGCCGTCAAGGTGAAGAGCGGAGGATTCAGGATGACTGAAATCAACGACAAGGTCATCCAGGTGCGCCTGACAGGGCTTAAGCCCGCCACTAAATACTATTACCGGGTCGGGGCCGACAGCATAAACTACAAAGCCGGGAACAAGATCAAGATCACCGGCAATGAGGAGGATCCGAGGATCCACAGCTTCACCACGGCCGGCAAGGAGGCCAAGGCTCATTTCTGCGTAATCAACGACACCCACGTCCACTGGGACGCCATCGAGAGGGCCTGGGACAAGATAGCAGCGCTCTCGCCATCCTGCGTGATCTGGAACGGGGACGCATCCAATATCGAAGAGACCATCGACAGGCAAATAAGGATATTCATAAAGCCGGAGATCGACAGGAAGGATTACGCTTCCGACCTGCCGTACTTGTTCTGTCCGGGCAACCACGACGACAGAGGGATGGCGAACCGGCATCTGGAGAACGTCTGGATGTTCCGCCAGCCGGAAGAGAGGTCTTCCAGGGACTGGGACCTCGGCCGCAATTTCGCAGTGAGGATGGGAGACATCGCGCTTATCGGACTGGACACCGCGGAGGACAAACTGGACACCAATCCCCGGTACGCTTTCCTGTTCAAGAGCGAGCCTTACCGTGAGGCCCAGGTTGCCTGGCTGGAGGACGCCCTGAAGCGCAAGGAAATAGCATCGGCGCCGTACTTGGTGGCTTTCTGCCATATTCCTCTGTTCGATGACGATCCTACCCACAATCCGGGCGACATAGCGCCTGCCGACACCGACCCTCGGTACAAGCATACCTTCGCGCTTTGGCAGAGGACCTGCGCCAAGCTCTGGGGGCCTGCCCTGCAGAAGGCCGGATGCCAGTTGCTAATCACGGCCCACCAGCACAAGTACCGCTACGACGCTCCTACGGCGGACCGCTGCTGGGCCCAGATCGTGGGCGGCGGCCCTGAGCTCAAGGAAGAGGTCTACCCCACCGTAATCGAAGGCGAAGTCGTCGGCGGCACCCTCCAAGTCACCGTCCACAACCTCCTCACCGGCCAAATCCAGGACACCTTCACCTTCAAACCGCGGAAGAAAGGGAGGAGGAAGTAGGCGGAAGCGAAAGGCTAAGCCTATAAACATATGAAAAACTTTGTAAATGATATATTTTTGTATATCTTTACACCAGTGATAAAGAATAATATGAAAATACTGATAGACTGGGTTCCGGACAACTTTGCGGCAGCTCCGGTCAATGATGAGATAGCCTGCATTGCCACAGGAGAATCACTCGAAGAAGTCAAGAAGAATATTATTGATGCTCTGGAGTTCCATATGGAAGGCCTTGTCGAAAATGGTGAAGCTATCCCTGAGGAATTCCGCAGCGGAATGCCTCCAGAGTTCATCCTGACGACCAGGGCGCAACTGAAGTATTGCGACCTGTACATTACCCGCAAGGCTCTTGCCAAGGAAACAGGTATCAACGAGCGGCAACTCAGCCATTACGCCAACGGGCTGCGCCACCCCAGGCCAGCGATGAGGCTCCGGATCTCAGAAGGTATCCGCGCCATCCGCGACCGACTCGGTGTCGTTCTTTAATGACTATAATATGGACAAGATAATAGCAATCATTGAAAGGGCGTCAGACGGGACTTATGCCGTTTACTGCAAGGACCAAATCTTCTCCGGTGCCGGATCCTCCATCGAGGAAGCCAAGAAAGACATGGTGGTCCAGATGGCCTTCTATAAGGACACCGCTTTGAAAGAGGGCTTCAAGTACCCCGCCTTCCTTGACGAAATGTTCGAGATTGAATACACAATTGCGGGCATATCTCCACGGCACTAAACCCCGCAAAACGCAGGCGGACCGCATCAGATCCGGATTCAGCACCTTGTACCACGACCTCGGCAGCGCGATGGTGTGATAATGATGACGAGGATGTGCGAGAACAATCCCCGTCATTCATTATTATTCATTTACCCACCTTGTGCTTGTTCTCCCACCACACAATCAATTCCCATTCCGCAAGACAGGAATAATGCTCTCGCTTTGCCGCCTCCCTAACGATATTCAAGTGTGTATTGTATCCCCTTTGAAGGTTTCCAGCCTCGATAATACGGTCCCCCATTGAATTCACTTTCGTCCAGGAATCATAACATCTGGCATGTTTAAGGACAATGCCATCAATTGGGCAAACAGGTGGGCAATGATTACCCAGTTCACCACGCACCCAAAGATGCTTTAAACAGATAGACAAACTCTTCTGGGCATGTGCTATTCTGAACTCATTGTCAAAGCCTTGCCTTCCGTTAATAAACCGATCAGCGAAAGTATCATTCATATGTCGCTTCAAATCAACAATGTCTTGTAAAAAGACTTCGTATGACTGACATTCATTAATATACTTCTCTGACAATAGTCTCAGTTGATGCTCCCACTCTTGACGAATATCCCTATTGTCATTGTTAGGTGTGTATAAATGAGAACGCTGAGTCGCAGCGATGACACCTAAGTACTCTGCACTGCCACGATTTTGATACTCTCTCTTAAAAGCATCCTTGACTATTTTTAAACTCTTTTTCATAAACCTGCAATTAATGATTATCAATTAGCACTATCACGGGTCTACGTAATTGTCTCCGGTGCCTTCTGAACCGCCTCCGGAAGGTGCAATCAGTATTTTCGGAGCCGGATACCAATGCTCTATTCCTTCAGTGTCATAGTATTCACAGCGGAAATAATATTCGGACCATTGGGTCTTCTGGCCTTCATTAACGTAAACCGCTTTCAAGGACGGCGAGTAATTGTAAAAATAATGTAACGGATTCTTGCTAATATCAATAGTTTCCATACCATTACAAGCTGCAACAAATAAATTGTTGAGCTTTGTACAAGGAGAAAGATCTATTGACGGACAATTTGCAGTCCCAATATAAAGATATAAAAGATCAGGAGTTTTTGTAAAGTCAAAAGATGCATAATTCAAAGCACACAGTATAGTTATGCTGGTTACGCCCCTCAAGAATGGGAAGCACTCTTCAGGATTCTCTTCACAGAAGCCAAATACCTGCAAATCATCGAGTCTAGAAGGAAAAACAGACCCTGATGGAGGCATATAGAGGAAATACAGTTTGGTACACGCTGAATAATCAACCGGACCAAGATTAACACATCCAGTAGTCAGGACCCTCTCAAGGTTCACGAATTCAGATAAATCAAGAGAGGTCAGATTATCACAACCTGAGACATCCAAACCTTTTAAAGCGCTAGGATTCCCGAAAGCAATTCCGTCAACGCCTGTGGCAGCGACATTAAGATATTCCAGCTCGGAGCATTGTTTTAGATCCAAAAAACCTTCTATGATATTACCAGACCAATCAATCTGCTTTAGTTTATGATTATGACTGATATCCAGTTGCATCTGATTTCCGCGAGGAACAATACCTTGTCGCATACATCTGATAATAGAATTCTTGTTGGAAACATCATCTGGCATACGTTGAACGATATCAAAATGGACTTCCTCGCACTGTGGGCAAAAGACCCTCTCCAATTTAGGGCAGTTAGACAAATCCAAAGACTCAAGGTTCTGACAATAAGGGCAAAATAGATTTTTCAGATTCGGGCAACCCGTAACATCCAGGTTCTTCAAAACCGGACTTGATATATGCAGATTCTCCAAGTGCTCCAAGTTACCAATAACGACTTCTGAGAAAGCATTGTCGTAGGCTATTATTTCTTTTAGCTCTTTACATTTTGATATATCCAGGTTTCCAGTTAAAAAACAGGAGAATAGATTTATATACTCAAGTTTTTCACAGCTAGTCAGGTTGATTCCCCCTGGTAAATCACAGGAAGCTAGATTCAAAACCTTCAATTCCTTATTCTTTGATAAGTCAAGGTTTTTCATTCCCCAATGCGAGCCTAACGCCAAATACTTAAGCCCTTGATTATTACGTAAGTCAATATTGGTATTAATACCTCCAATATCATCACGCCGATCGTCAATATAATCGTCTAAAGGTCGATCCGAAGGAAGATAAAAACCTTGAGCTCGAACTCTTGTCATAAAGTTGTTGACACCAAGCGATTTGAGGTAATCAAAATAACCTTCATCATATGAGTCTGATGAAATGGATGAGGTTGATCTACTAAGCCAGTACGACCAATTATTTACCACTACAAGAGTGTCTAAATTAGGGAAGAACTCTATGCCAGCCAAGGATTGTATTTTTCCGTCTATATCTATAGTAGAGATATTCGTCACTTTCAATGCCTCGCCATAACTGATTTCTCCATCGCCATCGGAATCGAAATTAGACACCAGATAAGATTTAAAAGACGGATCTCCAATCAGGGCATTACCTGCCTTTGGCGCATACGGCTCGGTAAGGTATCTATCCAGAGGGCTGTACGTCCCTCCTGAAAAGCCGGAGAACATCGATCGGCTGATCTCCGTCTCCTTGGACCGGTTGTATACACCTTGCTCTGTCAAGGTCTCGATGGTCATCGTGAATCCATTCTTGAACACCGTCGGCAGAAGGACAATGTAATAGTTCTTTCCCACCTCGAAGAACTCCCCTTCAGGAGCTTCAAGGACTACTTCGTCCGAACCATCAATTATCTCCTTGACCGTCGGTATGCCTGAAGCATCCACCTCGGCCTTCACCTTTCCGACTATCTTTTCTCCTCCGTTGCTCTTAAGGGTGACCTTCTTCACGCCTTCCTTCTGCAAGTTGAAACGCCAACCTCCGCAGACATTGTAAAAACACATCACCAGGCCCTGTGAGCGCCCGATTGATGGGAACAGGCTCGTCGCGAACGTACCAGGGACAGCAGTCTGATGGCTCGGAACACTCAATGTCACCATATTTCCGTCACAGGCGACATCCTCGCTGTATGGATATACGCCGCAATAATATGTGTCCGATCCACCGGTATTAGCGGTTATCGTACCGGTAAAGTTAGTCACGCTGCAAGTATCCGTAGCTGAAGACGTGAACTTGCTTCCTCCGCCTGAGCCTCTTCCGTAGAAAAGGCTTATCGCATCGCCCGGTATCCAATTTACCGCTCCATTATCCTTGCGCACGGTCCTGGTCTCTGGGTCACCCTCTCGCCTTGCCTCTATAGTGACTATTTCACCTTCAACCGGCTTCTCATCCGGAACTATCTGCTCTTCAATCGTACACGCTGCCGCGATGGAAATAGCGAAAAGTATTGTTGTTATTCTTCTCTTCATATGTAGTAGCTTTATTTACGCTTATGGTTCAACGTAATTGTCGCCGGTGCCTTCATTCTGCCCCGGTGAGAATTTCATCTTGTCAATATCGAGGGCCGCAGTAGGCGTCAAGATATTCCTCTTGATTTCCAAAGGCTTCGATGTGGTTTTTTCATATTGGTATCCCTGCTTGTCGTTGATAACAAGCGTAATTCCGTTATTAAAAGTTGTCGGTGGGACTGCAAACCAGAAAGAAGTAGGTGTTTCTGAGGTTGTTCCTAAAGTGACTTCATCCTCAAATACCAGTTTGATTTCTTTGGCCATCCCAGAATTAAGAACTACAACTGGGGCTCCGTTTAACACGGCAATCACTGTCGCGACTCCTGCAAGAGGCTCGTTGTTATTCCCTTTCAATGCTATGGATGTGATGGTGGCGTTTGCTCCATAGAGTCTGACCACAAGATATCCGCAGAGATTCTTGAACATCAACTCATCATCCCGGGAAACAGCAATCATAGTATTCGCTCCACGCCCGAAGGAATTCTCTCGGTAAGCCTGCTTTTCAGGAAGAGTCACCGTGAGGGCTCCATAGCTTGACATAATAGTCGATTCTTGATATGGATAGACCGAATAGACATAATCCAAGGAGTATCCGGTTCCCGGATTGCTGCCCGGCACTTTAGTGAAAGTACCGTTTCCATCACCGTCCTCACCTGTAAAGCGGTATTCCTGGTTAATGGTGATCCTGTTGAAGATAGATACTCTGTCATCAGCATTCCAAAGCACATGAAGATTCTCATCAGTATAAACCCTGGTCGATGCGTTTTCAATGGTGGCGAAGAATACCTCGTCATGATCCAAATCCGTTCTCCTGATATCTTCTTTGCTTTCCGAGCAAGCGGCAGACAAGACGGCCAACAGACCTAACAAATAAATATGGTATTTCATAAACACTCGCATTTTAAATGATTAATCCCAACCATACTCATTTCCATCAGGAATGATAGTTTCCGTATTGTCCGGTTTTTTAACAGTCACTGCACAATTTGCAGTAATATCACCGGCAGTCGCAGATATTGTTGCCGTGCCGATTGATTTTGCAGTCACTTTGCCGTTAGAATCTACCGTCGCAACGGCTGTGTTCGAACTTTTCCATGTCACTGTCTTGTCAGTGGCGTCAGAAGGGGTTATGGTAGCTATAAGTGTCTGGGTTTCACCGACCTTGATTGTCATTGATGTCTTATTCAGGCTAATACCTGTGACAGGTATAACTTTGGCCTTCACAGAGACATAACAAGTTGCTATCATGCCACCATCAGTAGTCTTGACTGTAATAGTTGCAGAACCGACTGACTTAGCGGTAACTTCTCCTGTTGACGAGACCGTCGCTACGGACTCGGCGCTGGATGACCACGTCACAGACTTGTCCGTTGCGTTCTCTGGTGTGACAGTAGCGGTCAGTGTCCGAGTCTCACCCTCTTCCATCGACAAAGAAAATTCGCTTAGGCTAACGCCAGTTACCGAGATCGTTTTGGACTTGACCGTAACTGAACAAGTGGCGGTCTTACCGCCATCGTTCGTATTTACAGTGATCGTAGCTGAACCGGCCGACTTAGCGATAACTTCTCCTGCCGACGAGACCGTCGCAACGGACTCGTCGCTGGAGGTCCAGGAAACAGACTTGTCTGTTGCATTCTCTGGTGTTACAGTCGCAATCAGTGTCCGTGTATCGCCTTCAGTAATGGACAAAGAAGATTCGCTCAGGCTAACGCCAGTTACCGAGACTGTCTTAGCCAAAACCGTAACTGAACAGGTTGCTGTCTTGCCGCCATCGTTAGTCTTGACCGTGATTGTCGCTGAACCGGCAGCTTTTGCCGTAACCACTCCACCCGAAGATACAGATGCTACGGACTCGTCACTTGATGACCAAGTAACTGATTGGTCAGTAGCATTGGTAGGAGATATTATCGCACTTAGTGTTTCTGATTCTCCCTCGGTAATAGCAAAAGACGTTTTATCCAAAGAGACGCTTGAAACCTGTATGATCCGTTCAATAACAAGAACTCGGCAGGTGGCCGTTTTACCGCCGTCATCAGATTTCGCAGTTACTGTTGCGGTACAAGCTTTCTTCCCCGTAATCGTTCCATCAGAGACCGTAACATTGGAATTATCCGATGACCAGATAACCTTCTTGTTGGTCGCATTGTCAGGCGAAATCGTCGCTGTGATGCGGGTACTCTCTCCCTCTGTCAACTCAACGGAAGTCTGACTCAATGTGATGCCCGTAACGGCCACAGTCCTCGGCTCTTTATGGCAGGAAACCAAGGCACATATAGTCAGGGTAATAAAGATAGTATTAATAACGCTTTTCATTAACACTAGTTTCTATTAATGAAGCCAACTTGTTTTTATTGTTATCTATCCAATTTCCCTAAATAGCGGTAAATTACCACATGGCCCTCCTCATCATACTGCACCTCAAAGACCAGGTCTGTCCCAGGAGCATCGAGATGATTTGCTATGATCCATCGCTTCAGCTCAGCATTAGATACCCCACCTCTCCGGCTATAGTTAACCAAACGTCTCAGTGAAATCCGAGGATGATCTGGGAGAACAAAATGAACCGCTGCGACTGACTGCGGATCCCCACAGCATATATCTCTCCAAACATCAGTTGCTGTACTATTACCAATAGAAACGTGATCAAGTGGTGTCACACCTCGCACAACACGTAGCAAAACTAGTTTATCCATATTCTTACAATTATTAGTTTAGTCGCATAATGATTATACTGCCTCAAAAATAAACCTCTCCCTAACACGAATCAAGTTCACATTGGTTCAAATGAGAGCGGGGCAATAAAACCATGTTCGCCAGACCCGGAACGATTATCAAAAAAAAGAAAGTGTGGGCCTCCTAGACTTATCCAGAGGTGGGCTCTCGACAGCCGTGACGTGGATAAGGGATGCTCACACTTCCGCTATAGAATGAGCAGAGCCCATACTAATAGCCAGTGTAAGCGTTCGCTCTTATTCCTCCGTCACTTTGAATTGTCGAGATTCACCTACAAGGAATAGCTAAACGCTTTCTGTATGTATTATGCTGCATCAAAAACAGCAACTAGACAAATATAATTATTAATCTTTGAGAACCAATCAGAATTTGGTTCAAATTAGTTCAAAAGATGTTTGCGATTGACTCTCTGATCAATTCCAAACGTGCAGGGTCGTTCAACTTATCTCTCATAGATCAAGTACTTATCCCGATCTACGGATGGGGAAGCGAAGGGCTTCAAGTACCCGTTTTCAACCAGGTCGACTTGGCGGCCGGTAATTCTCTCAAGATCCAGTTTGTGCCGGATAATGTCCAGCAAGGAAACCTTAGCCTCCGGGGCGTAATCAACCAGCAGATCGATATCACTCTCAGGTGTTTCTTCCTTGCGAGCGAAAGACCCGAATATCCAAGCCCGACTGACCGGGAGAACCTTTGAAAAATACCTCTGGATGTTCCTGAACAACTCCACTCTCACGTCATCTACGGAAGAGAGGCACTTATCCAATTCATCAGCCACTCCCCTTCTTGACGCATAGCGTCTCATACGGTCATAATTGACCGGATATACTTCAATGGCGCGTTGAAAATCAATACATTGAGGGATGCTCTTACTGCCAGTCCGGCAAAGAGAATCCACGAGATCCTTTTCCAAAGAGGGCACAGGGCAGCCGGACACCTCTTTTATAGGAGCTTCAGAGACTAATGCACCAACAACAATATAGCCCTCCAGGGGTGCTGGAAACCGGTTGAAGTCTTTGACACTGATGACTTTCTGATATTTCTTCGTCAACGAAGTGAGTACTGCCTGAATACCGCTCCTAGCCACCTCAATCCACAGATTCAATCCCTTCTGGACAATGCAGTGATCGATTCCAACGCATTGGTTGTTCAGATACTCATTTACTTCCAGCATCCATTCTGTCACAGGGACGACATATTCTGGTCTATGCACCGCCAAATATCGACCGCGCCCAGTCCTCGATAGAACGCCGCTACGGACCAACGACCGGACACGTGAGTGAACAGTTTGGAAAGGAAGATCCGGATTGACCGCAATGAAATCAGCAACAGTCAATTCCCCTTCCCGAGCCAGCAGGTCTTCGTATTCAGATTTAGCCATCAGTGTTCCCATCGGAAAAGAAACTTGTTCTTTCCCACAAATATATCAATATTTCGGCAATATCAATCAGAAATTGCCGAAATATTTATAAAAAAAATGCCTATTCGAACAATTCCGTGGCTTGGCGGAAGACTTCGTCGATGGCGCGCTGGTCGGAGATCGTGGAGGAGTCCTTGCGACTGGCCGACTGCTTGCTCTTTGGCTTAGGCTTGTCCATTGGTGCGGTAGGTGCGCCCTGTCCGGACACGACAGAAGGCGCCGGAGAATCAAGGAGTACAACGCTATCATCCTGCGAGGCCATGGTCGCAACAGTATCTGCAACCGCTTCGGGTTCAGCAGGTTCTCGAGAAAGGAGATGCCTCTCCAACGTAGGCACCAGCGCCATGAAAGCAATGAATAGGATGAATAACACTCCGGCCAGAACTGACCAGTTGCTCTTCAGTGCCTTTGTGACCTCCGCCACAGAAGCATACCGGTTCTCCGGCCTTGGGGAGCAAAGCTTACGAACGACTGAAGAATACTTCCTCACAGAGAACAGAGACATCACCATTCCCAGGGAATACAAGTCACTCCGAACGTTCGCCTTGCCGCCCTCGCGAACCTCCGGAGCAGCATATACTGCTGTCCCGGCCGGGTTCTTCAAGATGGAAGAAGAGTCCGCGTCTGAGAGACCGAAGTCGATGAGCCTCACATTGTTGCCGGAATATGTAATGAGGATGTTCGACGGTTTCAAATCCCTGTGGAGGACCTGCCGGGAATGCATATACGACAAGGCAGAACAAATCTCCCCCACTATCTTGTCGCAGACGCTCCTTTCCGGTTTCCCCTCGGTCAGGAAAGATTCGAGGGTTCGCCCGTCCACCCATTCCATCTCAATGCAATTGCCGAGCGAAGGGTCCTTTATGAATGAATAATACTCACAGATGTTCTCATGCCTTAGGGAATACCCTATTTCGAATTCTTTTTTGAGAAGCCTCTCATATACAGGCACTTCCCTATATTCCTCCTTGAGGCACTTCAGCACTCGGAAACGCCCGGAACGGTCGATCCTCCAGATTTCGGAATATCCTCCTTCGGAAGAACTGACAAGTTCCCTTGCATCAGTGGCAGGGGTCGCTTCCGCCGAAGGCGTATCAAAGAATTCCGAGGTATTATCCATGCCCAAATATCCACATTTTTAAGTACATTTGCAACAGTATGCGTAGGTTCCTGGTATTCGTAATCATCCTTGTACCGCTGTTCTTCCAAGTAGCGGCATTTGGTCAAGATTCCAAGATGGATCTTGCACTGGACCACTATGAGACCATAATCGACAGGTGCATCCTGATGCGTGACAGGGCGCAGCGCGGAGAGAAGATCGAGGCGGATGAACTCAAGTCGTTGCTGGAACAGGTATCCAGCCTCAGGACTACACTTCAGAATAGTTCAAAAGGAATGACTGCCCGCCAGAGGGAGAGATACGAGCGGATACGCCGCAGGTACACCGTGGCTTTCCAACCTGGGAAGGTTGTGTCCCGGTCTGTTGTTCGGCTGCCAAAGGTGGATTGGGTGCCAAGGGTGGAGGAGATCCTTCGCTCCGCTCAGATTGACAGGTTGGATGCCAGTTGTCATCCTGAGGGAGCGCAGCGACCGAAGGATCTTCGCTTCGCTCAGATTGACAGGTTGGATGCCAGTTGTCATCCTGAGGGAGCGCAGCGACCGAAGGATCTTCGCTTCGCTCAGGATGAGGCTCCGTGGCGGATAGGGGTGATGGCTATCGGTGGATGGCGACCTTCAACCTGGACCTACGGTGCAATGGCCACAGTGACCCACAACAGGTTGGGGTTCTACATCAAAGGGCGGTCCAACTTCACGAAGGACATCCACGAGTCAGTCTGTTCCAGCGACGGGACCTCAGAAGGGACGATCATCTGGACTACCGGCCGGGAAAAGCATCCCGCGTGGAATCTTGGCGCCGGAGTGATATTCAAGATCGCCGGGCCTCTCGGCATATACGCAGGGAGCGGCTACGGAAACAGGACAACCCTATGGGAAGAAGCCTCAGGGAGTTGGGCGAAGGTGGAAGAGTATTCATTCAAAGGAGTCTGCGCCGATGTCGGTATAGTCCTGGGCATCAGTAATTTCACCGCTTCCCTCGGAATAAGTTCCATCACATTCACGAACCCTTCCTTGGAAATGGGAGTAGGACTGCGCTTCTGATCCGCAGGCCCAGCTGCACATTCTACTTGATTATATCCAGTACGTTGAGACCTTCAGCTTTGGCCGCCACATAGGGCGGAGTGCTTGTACCATCCGCCCGGAGTACGGAAGAGATGAAAAGCGGGACGCCCAGGATGAATTCGGAGGACTCGAACCTGTCGCCCTTGCGGAGCTTGGAGTTTTCTGAATAAAGCACCTCGAAGGAAGTCCCTCCCAGGAACTTGATCTTCACCACCCTGTTCGGTGCCCAACCCAATATTACTTCCTCTCCGACATTCAGCGAAGAAGCCTCAACCGTCTTGCTGGTGAAGAACGTGGACACTACAGCTCCGGAATCCACCAAAGCCTTTCGAAAAGCCTTGAAGTCGTGATAACCCAGATAACGGGACAAAGTGTCAAGCGTAGATATCCTGGGGCTGGACGAATATGCCACATAACCCCAGAGCCTCTTGAGGGTGGATGCTGAGATCAACTCTCCTATCTCGCGTTCAACCACGAATGAGAGAAGTTCAAAGTCGGTCGTAGTGGACAGACGGTGGCCGAACTTTTCCTCCACCTGGCGGAGCAGTTCGGCGAGTTCCGGTATGAAAGGTGTTCCCATGATGTTGCAATATTACGGAATATCACCCGGTCCTGTCAAGTCCACAATGGTTCAAATTTGATTTCAGTCCTGCTTGACCACGATCCTGGTCCCGCTCGGAATGCACTTGTCGCTCCGGTTCTCAGTGACGTTAGGGATGACTTGACCAGGAGCGACATACAATACATCCAGAAGATTCTTTCCGGAGGAATCGTTCATCGGCGAGCACCAGAGGCCATTGGAATTAGGATCCCCAGTATTCTTTTTCCCGACTTGCGGGTTGTGTGACAGGTCCAATGTACGGATTTGGTTCCCCCAGCAACGTATCCACGTGAGTTTCGTGTTATTCGTCAAGTCCAAGGTTGTAAAACCGCAATTCCAACAAGCGAGTTCTTCAAGTTCCTTATTAGCTGACAGGTCGATGGTTCCCAACTGGTTGCCGTTTATGCTCAGGACTCTCAGAGCCGGATTATGACTGACATCAAGGGATGTAAGACCTGAGTTGGCACACTCCAAGACACTCAGTGACGGCAACGTAGAGACATCTATGCTACCCAGCGGATTACCCCAACACTTGAGAGTCTCCACACTTTCCGGCAATGAAAGGGAGCTGACAAGATTATCCCAGAGATGCACTGTTTTCAAATTAGTACAAGAAGTTAGGTCAACCTCAGAAAAAATGTTCTCCTCAGCAGATATTGAAACTAGTTTAGGGTTGTCCGTAAGAATCAGTTTCCCTGAAATCCCGTTCTTAATGATAGATAGCACTTCAAGTTGTTTCAGGCTGCTTATATCAACTAAGCCAATGGAACTACAATATGGATAATGAAGCTCCTTAAGCTTTGGGTTGTTTGATAAATCTGAAAGCGTCAAGGCGGCAGAGCTCACAGCGATCCACTCCAGATAATGATTGGAAGAAACATCTACGTTAAGACATGGGCCTATATGATGACCTTGATCATCAACCGGATACTCCAAGTTCAATCTAATGAGCCACGGCATCTTCGAGAGATCCGGCATAGAAGGATTACGGCATTGCCCCAATGAGAGTTGTTGAAGATTATTATTATTGGACACATCAGGATAATCCATCATTGTGCCGTCCAGATTCAATATCTTCAAATCCGGGTTATGGGATAAGTCAATGGTCTTTTGGTGCACCCCCAAGGCCGCATTATTATATAGCCAGAGATCCTGCAATCTCTTATTCTTGCTTACATCGATACTCCTAAGGGTTCCGATAGGTCCATGCCAATGATCCCCTTCTTTACGGAACAAAGGTGACTCAGTATACTTATATGGAGAGCTATACGCCTCACTGCTGATGTTATACGAATCATACCAATCCCCTGGGCAGTCGATATGGATCAGATTGGGCATATACTCTATGCCTTGAAGAGATTGTACGTTGTATCTGTTGGTTACTATACGTATCAGATTGATTTGTTCCGCCTCGTAAAGACTGATTTCTCCATCACCATCGGAATCGTAATTCTCAACCAGATAAGCCTTGAAACAAGGATCCTCTATCGGTATAGCTTTCGGGTTAAATGGCCTCTCAGGAACTGTAAATGATTCATTCTCAGACTTGATGACACTATTGCCGGCCGTCGCGAAAGCATGCCACTGGTAGGTCTTGCCATATTCAAGACCCTTGGCTACAGCTTTGAATGAATCTCCTGAAGGAAGCGCGAGCAGGACGCTTTCCTGCTCTCCCGGGATTCCATACGCGAATCCTACCTTTTCTGCCCGGGAAGATGAAAGGACGCAGGAGAAACTGACTGAATCTCCGGATACGATAGCTTCAGATGAGACAATACTTGGAGTCACATAGTCTTTGCTGCCGGTTTCCTTCAGGGAACAGGAAGCTGCGGTTAAGGTCAGGGCAGTCAGAAGGATATTCAGGAATCTTCTCACAACTGCCCAAATATACGAATAATTCTAACAAATTCAGGCTGCCAGTTTCCTGACAGCCTGATTGTTTTTGGTCGGGATGATCCGACTCGAACGGACGACCCCTACGTCCCGAACGTAGTGCGCTACCAACTGCGCTACATCCCGATGCCGGTCCTGCCGGACTTAGGTTGAAAAGGCAGCCTTCGGGAGACTGCCTTCGCTTTCTTAGTCGAGTTTATTGATGTAAACTGCGATACCGCTCTTGAGGTTGGAAGCCTTGTTCTTGTGGATGACTCCGATCTTGGCGAGCTTGTCGATCATTGCATAGACCTTCGGTGCGCCCTCTTCAGCCTCTTTCTTGTCGGTTGTATTCCTGATTGCGCGAATTGCGTTTCGCGTCGATTTTGCATAATACTTATTATGCAATCTATGCCTTTCGCTCTGGCGAATGGCTTTCTTTGTAGATGCGTGATTTGCCATCGTTGTTATTTTTTTTAATATTTTTTGGTAGTGGGTAGGAGAATCGAACTCCTATTGCGGGAATGAAAATCCCGAGTACTAACCGTTATACGAACCCACCAAATGTGACCCAAGAAGGCTTTACGCAAAATTGGGATGCAAATATAGAGAATAATTTTGAGCCGACAAAATAAATTTGCCTCTTATTCCTGCTTATTTTCCTTGGATTCTTCAGGTTTGTTCCATTCGAAGGAATAAAGAAGGGACTCGACCTGCCTGAGGTACTGCCGCTTGTCGTATTTAGGAGCATATACCCAGGCATCCAGGACGATGATTTCCTTGCCGTCGGGGCTGTAGAATGAATGCGATACGAAAGGACCGCCCATGAAGTCGTTGTACACTTCCCAGAGTCCCCTGGTCTCGACGAAATCGCGGTCGTGGTATTTCAGGAACCGGACTCCCGGCTTGACGGCTTCGCTGGTGATCATGTAGGTATTGTCGAACATGCCCGGCACATTGGTCTTCAGGAATTCGTTGCGCTTCGCGATGATGTTCTCATCGGAGAACGGCTCCGGATCGGTTGCAGGATACTTGTATATGAATACGCCCTGATTGGTGTACTGCTTCTCGTCAGCGATCCAGATGAAGTCGGAGGTAGCCTTCCGGAGGTTGTATCCCACCGGGAAATGCACCTTTCCGCCGATCATCTTGCTGACGACTTCCGCAAGGTTGGCCTCTTCGTAAAGCAGGGTGTTGGCGATGACCCTGTTCCTCTCTGCCTGCTCGATCGCCCCTGCGAGGTTGTCCCCGTTGCGCTGAAGGACCACGAGGGCTGAATCGGCACACGGCGCGTTGAGTTGGATGACACACTGAGGATGAGCCCATACGTCCGTGCGATAGACCACGCCCTGCTTAGCCACGGTGGTGTCAATGTTGAATATCACGATGTTCCTGTGGTATTTGAACATATCGGTGAAAGCACCCGGAGTCAGGTTGACGAGCGAATACAAAGGTTCCCTCTGAGGGAGGTATTCGCAGTCCCTGGCAAGGAGCTCACGGACACCGTTGCCGAGGTTGCCGTCCCAGTTCTCCTTGTCGATCACGACTATGACTTCACCGGCCTTGCCGCTTACGTTCGGAAGGAGGACCTTGCCGTTGCTCTTGCAGGACACCACGGCAGCCACCATCAGGAAAAAGCACAAAATCTTGGATAATATTCTCATTTCGTTCTGGATTTACTTTTCACAAATATACTGCACTTCAGCTTGCAAACCAAAAAAAAGCTCTGCCGGATTCTCTCGTCGGCAGAGCCAAGTCCTTGATTCCCAATAGGGTTGGTATTATTTTTCTCTCAGCGGGTCTATTCCCTTATGCCAGAAGCGGGAAGTCAGGTCAGTCAGCCGGTAGTCCGGCTTGGCGGAAGTGTCATGGGTGACCTTGTACAGGCGCTGGTTGGTGGTCGGGGAATTGAGCGGTCCGAAGTGCTCCATGTACGGACCGATCTTGACATAGTCGAAGGTGAGGTAGAGGTCCTTCTCCACATCCTTCCTGCCTGAATACAGCGCTGCTTCAAGCCCGATTTCGCGGACGTGGTCCGCAAGACGGATAAGGGCGGGCATATCGTTCCCCTCCCCCAGGAAGAGGAAGCAGTTGACCCCGTAGTTCTCTTTCACCAGGCGGTCTATTACCTCTTCGGTAAGTTCCTCCCCTATGTCTTCCTTCAGGAAAGGAGAATGGCATCCAACGCAATTACCTTGGCAGTTGCTGATGTCAACCGCCAAGGTAACTCTGTCGGGAATCTCTTCGATGACCACCGAGGTCATCTCCGGGACGTACTTGATCATACTTCAGTCTTCACCTCCTCCTTCACAGGGGCGCTGGCCTTCACGGTCTGCCTTGCACCCTCATGGATGTAGAACCGGTGCTCGGCCTCGACCTGGCGCATCTCGCTGAATGAGGATACCCTCTTGAGGTAGCCGATGACCCTGGTAAGGTAGTCGAGGTTGTGGCTGCCGCACTTAGGACAAACTTCAAGGGTGTCCTTGCTGATGTATCCGCAGTCGTTGCATACGGTGTTGCGGCAGTTGAATGTGAAGTAATTGGTGCCGTAGTGGGCGGCCGTCTTGAGAAGCTGCCTGTACTGATCCTTGGAAAGGTGCTCGGCTACATTCATGTGGAGGGCGGAGCCGCCGTCCAGATGCTTGACATAGTCGTTGCCGTGAAGCTTGAACTTGTCGATCATCGAGAGGCTGTCATCCTCCGGATTATAGAAGTAGGAGCTGTACATGTTGTGCTTCGAAGACACGTAGAAGCCGTCCTTCTGGTCCCACTTGTAGTTCTTGCCGGAGAGATTCTCTCCCGGTACGAACTCGGTGTTGAACATCGCTTCCGGAGTCTTGTCCTTCCTGTTGCACCTGTTGATGGTCTCGAGGATGGTGTCCACGAACTCGTTGTACTCAGGATTAGGGCTTATCGTGAGTCCGAGGAACTCCGCAGCGTCCGTCAGGCCGTTGACGCCCACGGTGAGATACTGCCTGCGCATGTCGATGAAACCGGCCGCATAGACATCGAGCATCCTTGCCTGGAGGAAGTCCTTGATGATCTCGTTGAAGGCGGTCTGGTACTTGTGTACCCTCTCGGTCTCCTCCGTGACGGCGCGGGTGATGTAGTCGTAGAGCTGGTTCTTGTCGTAGTCGCCTCTCGTAAGCGCCTTTCCACCATCAAGCATGATGCCCTTCCTCTCGAGGAAGTAACGGCGGGTGGCAAGCTGGATGAGGCGGTTGAGATTGATGGTCATCACCGACTTGGAACCCGTGGAAACCGAAGCCGTACCCATCGAATACTGGTGGGTGGTGTGGTTGTGGGATTCGTCGGACTTGTCCAGGTCGGTAAGGGAGTTGCGCAGGCGGCAGCAGCTGGCGAGGCTGTCCGGACTGTCGGACAGGTAGCAGAAGAAGCTGTGTCCCTTCGACCACATCTCGGCGGTGAAGTCAGCGTAGTCAGGATCCGCGAAGTCATCCTTGCCGTCGGTCAGGAGAGCCATAGTCTCGACCGGGAAGGTGAGGATATAGTGGTTCCTTTCCTCGTTGAACCAGTTCATGAAGTGCTTCTGGAGCCAGGAGAGGGTCTCCCACTTCGGAGCACTTCCGTCAGGGAACCTGAAGTCTCCGAACACGCCGCGGAAATACGGCTCGTCGAAGTAGCTGATGTTCCAGAACACGGTCTGGTAACCACGGTTACCGGCCGGCATGTTCATCGAGTGGACCACCTGCTGGAAGTAGTTGTCGATGACCTTCACCAGAGTCCTCTTCTTGACGTTCATCTCGACGACATCCTCGAGGTGGTCGAGATAGTCGTCGCCATAGTCCTTCCGGATGAAATAGTCGAGGTACATCAGGAACTCAGGGGTAGCGACAGCTCCCATGAACTGGGAAGATATCGAATACACCAGGTTGATGAACTCGCCGCAGAAGGATTTCAGGTCAGTAGGAGCCACGGAAACGCCTCCGAGGTTCCTGAGTCCGTCGATCAAGAAAGGATACATTGTGATAGCAACGCAGTACGGGTACCCCGGGGTGCCGCTCTCATCATGCTTGTAGAGGACATGGCTCTCGAGGTCCTTGATGTACTGGCTCGCAAGGTTGCGGCCGTACAGGGCCTTGATCTTGTCCTTCATGATGTAGCGGTTCTGCTTGATGTTGTTCTCCTTGTAGAGCTCCTGCCCGAGGGTGACGATGTTCTTCCTCGTCACGTTGGCATTGGCATCGAACTTGGATCCCGTGGCAGCATTAGAAGCAGCGATGTAGTCCTTGATGAAGTCTCTCTTCTTCCTCAAGTCCAGACCGGCATCGAACTTCTCGATGTAGGCGATAGCGACCTTCTTGTTGATGGACATCAAACTCTCCTCGACCTGACGCCTAATTTCACGGCTTGTGATCTTGTCATAAATGTAGAGGTTTTCCGCTATGGAAACCACAACGGCCTCTTGACACTCTTCGCCGGCCGTCTTGTAGGCCTCGCGAATACCATTCATTAGTTTGACCTTGTCGTATTCTTCATACGAACCATTGGTCTTGCGTACAGTTACATCCATTATATATAGTCGTATTGAATATTCAGTTATCAGCCAAGTCAGGCAAGTCTGGTGGTTAAAAGTGGTTCGGACCGGGAGTTCAGTCCGAACCAACTTTCAACAAAGATAGCAGATTAATCGCCGTCTAGGAATAAATAATTCGTAAAGTTATTAACAACCTGGTAACGTTATTGTTAATTTGCTATCTATCAATTAATTAGAGGAAAATATACTTTAGAATGAATAAAATCGCCAGAACTATCATGAACCAGCTCACTTTCTTGTGCTTACCGGAGCAGAGGTTGAGGACGACATAGCTGATGAGGCCGATGAGGATACCATGGGAGATGGAATATGTCATCGGCATCAGGATCATCGTCAGATAAGCCGGGATAGCCTCCGAGAAGTCATCGAGCGGGATGTTCTTGATCGGACTCAGCATGAACAAGCCTACGATCACGAGGGCAGGGCATACGGCCGAGCCAGGGATTGCAGTGAATACCGGAGCGAAGAACAGTGCGAGTATGAAGCAGCAGGCGGTAACCGCGGCGGTGAGTCCGCTGCGTCCTCCCTGTGCGACGCCGGATGCACTTTCAACGTAGGTGGTGACGGTGCTGGTACCGAGGGCGGCACCGGCCATCGTACCGACAGCGTCGGCCAGGAAAGCCTGGTTGAGACGTACCGGCTTGCCATTCTCGTCCACCATGTCAGCCTTCGTGGTCACACCCACGAGGGTTCCGATGGTATCGAACATATCCACGAAGAGGAACGTGAATACCACCACGAGCATATCGAGGCTGAGCACCTGGCTGAAGTCGAACTTGCAGAAGATAGGAGCGATGCTCGGAGGTGCCGACATGAAGCCGCCGAACTTGGTGATACCCATAGGGATACCGATGAGTGCGGTAGCGATGATACCGATCAGCAGGGCGCCAGGGACGTTGAGGACCACCAGGATACCGGTCAGGACCAGTCCGATTACGGACAGCAGGCCGGGGCCGCTGGTGAGTGTGCCGAGATCCACGAGGGTGGCAGGGCTGTCAACCACGATGCCTCCGCTCTTAAGTCCGATGAGAGCGATGAACAGACCGATACCGGCTCCGATCGCGTTGCGCATCGACTTAGGAATCGCGTTCACAATAGCCTCGCGCACGTTCGTCAGGGTAAGGATCACGAAAATCAAACCCTCGATGAGGACGGCCGTAAGAGCGAACTGCCAGGAATAACCCATTCCGAGGCATACCGAATAGCAGAAGAAGGCGTTGAGTCCCATGCCAGGGGCAAGGGCGAACGGCAGTTTGGCGTAGAGCGCCATCACGAGGGTGGCGAAGATGGAGGCGATGGCGGTGGAAGTGAACAAGGCGTTCTTGTCCATTCCGGTGTCAGCCAGGATCGATGGGTTGACGGCCAGGATGTAGGACATCGCAAGGAATGTAGTGATACCCGCGATGATCTCCGTGGAGACCTTCATCTTGGATCCGTCGAAACCGAACAGCTTTGTCAGCCAGCCGGCCTTTTTAGGCTCGGCGGCCTGTGTCGTAGTTTCTGCCATATTGGTTGGTTATTAAATTAGAAAGTCCATCTCAGACCTGCGCAAGGGTTGCACATGAAGCCCTTGTTGCCGGCGAAATTGTATGAAAGCTCGACCTCGCCGCCGACATCGAGATGACCGTCGAACAAGCTGCCGAGGTTCATCCAGAGCTGAGGCTCGGTAAGGAAGGTCCACTTGGTCGTGGTGCCGTCGGTCCAAACGCAGTTGTTGCCCCACAAGTCAGCGAAGCCCTTGAATGTCAAACCCTTTACAGAGAAGAGATTACCCATGCTCCAAACTGCTGTGAACTTGAGAGGGATGTCGGCGGAGCCGAAGCCGCGGAAAGTCTCATACATAGCGTAGAGGGTCAGCATGTTGGAATAATCCTGGGAGTGGAGGAAATACTTGGCACCGAAGCACCATGTGCCCTGTCCCCAGGTGGTTCCGTCATACTCGACATGGGCGCTGAGATCCTTCAATGAGCTCTCCTGCCAGAAGTTGATTCCGCGCTCGATCTCGAAGTAGCTTCCGTTGATTGCACTTGCAGCAGCCGGACGCTGATCCTTTGAAGTGTAGTAATGGTCAATGAAGAAGAAGGTGTCACCGAACTTGTCTCCCTTGAACATTTCGAAGGTAGTGGTCACATAGTTGCGATCCTTTCCGAAGTCGTAGAATGTCTGGACATTTGTCTGAGCCTTGGCTGAAATGGCAAAGGCTAACGCTGCAACGGCAGCGAAGATGAATTTTTTAGTTGACATAAATATTGAAGGAATTAGACTTTCCTGATAATCTATTCGCAAAAATACTCTGATAGTCAGATAAAATCCATACCTTTGCTCATACAATAATCCACAAAGTTTTCAACACCTATGTTCGAGGAACACCTTAAGTTTTACCAGGACTTCCCGACTCCCGGGATCAAGTTCGTGGACATTATCCCTTACCTGCAGGACAGGAAAGTATTCGCAGAAGTCACTGCCGAGGTCGGAAAGCTGATCACAGCCCCTTCCGTGGCATGCCCTGAAGCCAGGGCCTTCCTGTTCGCTTCGCCTCTGCTGATCGCCGACTGCGGAGTTGACAACATCATACTTTTCCGCAAACGAGGCAAGCTTCCCTACACCGGAGACGATCTCCAGACCATCGAGATCATGAAGGAATATGGAGCCGACAAGCTCATCTACCGTAATTCCGACATTACGGCCGGGAAGGCTGAGGACGGAGTGTTCCACGTCTCGATCGTCGATGATGTCCTCGCTACCGGCGGCACCGCAGAAGGTATTGCCAAGACCCTCTCGAAGACGAAACTGGTCGTAGAAGGCAAGGAATACAGTGTCAAGGTCAACGAGTTCATCTTCATCGTCGAGTTGGACGGCCTGAATGGCCGTGACCGCCTCTCCCAGATCGCTCCTGTCCATTCCATCGCACACGTATGAAAAGAATCCTAGCCACAGCCGCTGCACTGGTATGTCTGGCATACAACCTGTTCGGAACAAATCCTCCGACAGACTTGAGATGCGAATTCCAGGAGGGAGACGTGCTTGTCGATACCCCTCATCCGCGCTTCTCCTGGAAGCATCAGGAGGGGCAGTCGGCTTATCAGATAGTGATAATGCACGTCTTCGGTTCGGACAACCACAACATGAAGATCATCCCGGACTACTACTGGAACTCCGGGAAGGTATATTCAGAAGAATCCAACCTCATCAGCTACAATGGCCCCGAGCTGAAGTCGATGCAGAACTATCTCTGGGCGGTAAGGATATGGGACAAGAACGGAAAGGTCTCGAAGCTCAGCGAATATTCCAGGATCACCACCGGCATGCTCCGGCAGGACGACTGGAAGGCACAGTGGATAGGTGCCCCGTGGCAGAGGGATGTCAGGGGGAATTTCTACCCTTGCGCTCCGATGTTCAGGAAGGAATTCACGGTGAAGAAAGGACTGGTCAATGCCACCGCCTTCATTTCCGGCCTGGGCTGGTTCGAGATGAGCCTCAACGGCAGGAAGGTCGGCGACGATTATTTTGTCCCGGGATTCACCGACTACACCTTCCGACCGGAACTCAGCAACAACGGCCACCTGCCGCTGAGTCCGGAAGTGACCTTCCACAGGACACTCTATCTCAGCTATGACATAACCAGTCAGCTGCACAAGGGGACCAATGCGGTAGGAGTCATCCTCGGGAACGGTTATTTCCACGCCGACCCTGACAACCGCAAGGGGGAGACCTTCGGAGTTCCGAGGCTTATCTGCCAGATAGCCCTGACCTACAAGGATGGACACACCGAAGTCCTCTGCACCGATACGTCCTGGAAGGCCGCCGAATCCCCTATCGTTTACAACAACCTCTACGGAGGAGAGATATACGATGCCACGAGGGAGATGGCCGGATGGGACAAGCCTGGCTTCAACGACGCCGCATGGAGCAATTCCGTCGTCAGGAAGGCTCCGGACGGCAAGCTGTCAGCCAACATGGGTCCTACCGACAAGGTAACGAAGACCCTCTCCCCTGTCAAGTTCGAGAAACAGGCCGACGGCTCCTTCAAGGTAGACTTCGGCGAGCAGATTTCAGGATGGATCCGCTTCTCGGGAATCAAGGGCGAGCCCGGTGCCAGGATGAAGGTGGAGTATCTTTCCGAAAGCCAGAACGGCAAGTGTGAATATGTATTCAAGGACAGGGAGACTGTGTCCTACGCTCCAAGGTTCGACTGGTTCAACTTCCGCGAAGCGATTATCTCGGGGATAAGCAGCCTGAGTCCTTCGGACATCGTTGCTGAAGCCGTGAACTCCGATGTCCCCGTGAACTCCACCTTCGACTGTTCCAACCCGTTGTTCGTGAAGATCAACGACATATTCAGGCGTTCCCAGATGAACAACATGCACAGTGGTGTAGCCAGTGACTGTCCTCACAGGGAAAGGCTGCCGTACACCGGTGATGGGCAGATTGCCATGAACACGGTGCTGTCCAACTTCGACGCTTCGAGTTTCTATAACAAGTGGCTGGAAGACATCCGCGGAAGCCAGAACCCGGTCACGGGACACGTTCCGAACGGGGCTCCTTGGGAGCCTTACTGCGGAGGCGGTCCTGCCTGGGGCGCAGCGATATGCATCATGCCGCTGGAGTTCTACCTCGCCTATGGCGACCGCAGCGTCCTGGAACGTAACCTCGAGTCCATGAAGCAGTATGTCAGCTGGTTCGGAGGTTGGAAGAGAGATGACGGGACGATCCTGGTGGAGATGAAAAGGCCGGGAGAGGACAAACCATACAAATGGTACAATCTCGGAGACTGGGCCCCTTCCTTCGAGACTCCGGACCCGGCTCTCGTACACACTTTCTACTACTGGCTCTGCGCCAGCAATGTCAGCAAGGTCGCCGGAATCCTCGGGCAGAGAGATGCCCAGTTCCAGTACGCGATGCTCTGCGACGAGATCGAAGAGGCTTTCCATAAGGTTTTCTACGACGAAGACCAGGAATCCTACGGAGACTACGGCAGCAACGTGTATGCATTGTACATGGGCGTCCCGGGAGACCGCTACAGGGAGGTCAAGGCCACGCTCAGGCGCGAGTTGAAGTTCAACTACAAGAACCACCTGAACACCGGCATGCTGGCCACGCGCTTCCTTTTCGAAGTGCTTTCCCAGAACGGCCTCGGAGACATTGCCTATGACATAATGAACCAGAGGGACTTCCCAAGCTACGGATGGTGGATCGAGCAGGGTGCCACGACTACCTGGGAGCACTGGAACGGAAAAGCCTCGCACGACCATCCTATGATGGGCGGAGGACTCACCTGGTTCTACAAGATCCTGGCAGGAGTGGACACGGATCCCCTCAAGCCTGGGTTCAGGCACGTAATCATCAGGCCGATCCCTGTCAACGCGCTTAAGCGGGTTTCCTATTCGACCGAAACTCCTTACGGAAAGGTCAGTTCGACGGTCACCCACGATGGGTCGAACGTCCACATCACCGCAGAGATTCCTGAAGGTGCCACAGCTACGATCTACGTACCGAGGAACCTCGCCGCAGCATCGTCCAACCCTATGGACGAGAGTTCCTACGTCACCCACGAAGTCGGTTCCGGAACCTGGACTTTCTGATACTGTAATCCAAGGATATGAAAAAGGCTGGCATCTGATGATGTCAGCCTTTTTACAGTGCGCGAGATGAGAGTCGAACTCACACGTCACAATTGACACTAGCTCCTGAAACTAGCGCGTCTACCATTCCGCCACCCGCGCTTGATTGGGACTGCAAATATACGAATAGTTCGGGAAATTGCAAACAAAATCAGCGCGGGCGGAACCAATCTACTTCGAATAACGCTTGAAGGTGTTGTTGATCAAGGTCTTGTTGGAAGGACTGATGACAAGGAGCTCGCTCTTCAGGGCATCTATGCTCGTGGTCGTGGTCTTCAAGGCTTCGCTAATCTCGTATTTGGTCATTCCCCCAGCCTCCAGGTCCTTGAATATCTGAGGCTTGAACCATTTGTCGAAGCCTCGCTGGTTGCTCGAGCCGTACCTGGCGTTCTTGAACGCATTCTCTATATAGTAAGCCCACATCTCGGCGATTTCGCAGTAGCCGGCGTTCTCCCCGTTGCCGGTGCCGTAGCAATCCCCGGTGATGAGGTAACTCGTGATGATATAAGTAGTGAACTTGTTCCAGTATTCCGTCCCTACCTTGATGAAATGGGAAGCGTGAGCCATCTCATGGACGGTGTCAGCATACAGCGCGGCATAGTCGTAATTGGAGCCTTTGGAACCGATCGTAATGTCCGGGCAGAAAACCTGGACGGCAATCTTGATCATTCCAAGGTAGTTCGCTGCCAGCCCCTGGTCCAGCAAAGAGCCATGATGCATCATCAGCGCACTTGACGGGGTCAAGCTGTTGATGATCCAGAACCGGAGGTTCTTTGGCGGAAGGGTGATGCCTTCCTTCTGGCATCTGTCATAGTATTCATACGCGGCGTTGTTGACGGCACATCTCCTGTACAGGGCAGCATCCGAGTTTCCGTCCACATTCAACGTTATTCCGTCCGGACTCCCCTTACCGAGGTCCGAAAGGGAAGCCGGTACGAGGATGGCGTTCAATCCGATGGAGAAGCCTTTGGAATTCTTGAAACAAAGCCTGTAGTTAGGCTTGGCCGAGAACTTGGCCGGGAATGAATAGTTGCCTGAAGCATCGGTGAAGGTGGTCGATACCTTCACGAACACATTGGCTACCACCTTCACGCCGGCGACTCCCACCGTCTTGCGGTTGAGGCCGTTGTCCGTGATCGTGATCCTTCCGGCAGGATTGACTTTCGCCCTGCTAACCGGCTCGAGCAGATCCGTATTCCCGGAGCACTCGAATGCCCTGCGCTCAAGCACCGGCCAGTCCAGACAGCGACGCCCCGTACCATCGGCTCCAAGGTTGCTGCCCTCATCCTGGTCGTCCGGAATGCAGCATTCCTCAAGTATCTCGTACTCAATGCCGTCCGGGAATCCGAAATCACTCGGAACCACGGCGTACTGCCAGTTGATCTGCCCTTCCATGATATCCTGATCCTGGCCCTGATCTCCTTCTCCTACCGGCTCGCTGTCGAGCGGAGTATCCACAAGTACAACCCCCATCTCGTCCAGGGTGGTAAAGTCTTCCTTATCCTTCGGCAGGAAACGCACATAGTAGTCGGTGACCGGGACCATTTCCTCGGCTTCACCTTCTTGATAATCAGCCCTGGTGGAATAAAGGGAAGCATATGCCTTCCTCATGTTTGTGACGGAATAAGGATTGTCGCGCTTGGCCCTGGCAGACATCCTGCCCTGTGCAACCGCTTCCTGCTTTCCAAGCATTTCATCAAGATCCGCCCCCACCGGGGACGCACCTTCTTCGCTGCACGACGCCAGCAGCATCGCCGGCAGCATCAATTTGAAGATCCATTTCATTGTTTAAAGTTTTTTGGTTTGTTACGAGGCAAAGGTAAGCCGACCTATCCGTAGGATGAAATATTCAACGGATAAATTAGAAACCGGCATTCCTTGCCCATACGGAGGGGTTTTCTTATCTTTGCTCCGGACTGAAAAACTGAATATCATGGACTTGGACGGAAAGATTGCCCTTCGCCGCATCGCTATATCCCTGATCGCCAGCCTGTTCGGATTCCTGGCAATCGCACAGCCGTATAAAAGCACCTTGGCTGCCAATCCCGAAAGGGCCGGCGGTGTTTTCAGCGGCTACGTGGTTCCCAAGTACGTCCCGTCCAAGGCGCCCAAGGGATATAAGCCCTTTTATATCAGCCATTACGGAAGACACGGCTCACGTTATCACACCAGTGCAAGCCTTGTAGGTGCAGCCATCGGACCCCTTATGGAAGCCGACAGCGCCGGCATCCTGACGGATGAAGGCAGGATGGTTGCAAGGCAGCTGGATACCCTGCTAGCAGAGCATGAGGGGATGTACGGCATGCTCACCGCCAAGGGCGCTTCCGAACACAGGGGAATAGGGAACCGGATGTATTCAGACTATCCTTCCGTATTCAACGGGAAAGGCGGCCGCGACGAAGTGGAATGCGTCTCCAGCTACTGGCCGAGGTGTCTTGTGAGCATGGCGAACCTATGCACCGGAATCCAGGAATGTACGGGAGGCCTTCACTTCATCTATATCACCGGGCCGAAATATCTGGATTACATCAGCATGGACCTGGACACCAAGGAACTCGGCAAAGAGGCCAGGAAGACGAGCCGGAAGGTTCTGGAGAGCCTCACTCCCAGCGGGCGGTTCATGTGCGCCATGTTCAAGGACACTGCCCGGGTGAAGGAGTTCGTTCCCGATGCCCTGTCATTCATGGACAAGGTTTACACCGCCGCATGCATCAGTTCCAATACCGATTCGAAGCCTGACCTGTTCTCACATTTCACGACCGACGAGTTGTACGGGCTCTGGGCTGCCAAGAGCGACAGGCTCTACTATTCTTTCGGAATATCCAAGGAAGCCGGGGACTACTCAAGCGCCATCGCCAAGCCCCTTATCGCCGATATCGTTTCAAAGGCGGATGCTGCGATGGAGCCTGACAGCAAGAGGGCGGCAGACCTGCGGTTCGGGCATGACGTGGGCCTTCTACCGCTGATCGGCACCATTGGGATCAAGGGAATGGAGACCCGTCTGGAGTCTTCCCGTGCCCATGAGCGGTTCTTTTCTTCCGAGATGACACCTATGGCCGCCAACCTGCAGATGGTCTTCTACCGCAACAGGAAGGGAAACGTCCTGGTAAAGCTGCTCTATAACGAGAAAGAGACCTGCATCCCTGCCCTCAAGTGCGCGACGGGGTCTTTCTACAGATGGGAAGACCTGAGGGAATACCTGATAAACATCGCCGCCGCCATCCCGGACGACAGCATCGTCAAGGACAACGGCGGCGTGGAACGCACCGGAATCAACGGCTAGAAATATACTACGGTCTTCTGCTCGATGGCGGACATGAGAGCGTTGGCAAGACGGCTCACTCCGAAGCGGAAATAGTCCTTGTCGAGCCATTCGTCTCCGAGGACAGTCTTCACGATGGAATAATAGCAGACGGCATCCTTGGCGGTGGATATTCCTCCGGCAGCCTTGAATCCAACCTTCTTCCCGGTCTTCTCGTAATATGCCTTGATGCACTCGCACATAACGAATGCCGCCATAGGCGTTGCATTCACGCTGACCTTACCAGTGGAAGTCTTGATGAAGTCAGCACCCTCTTCCATGGCGATGAATGAAGCGTTGGCTATGTTCTCCGGAGTAACCAGCATGCCGGTCTCGAGGATCACCTTGAAAACCACCTTCCTGCCAGCCTTTGCGGCAGCCTCGTCTATGGCAGCGCGCATGGTCCGGATCTCCTTCCTGGCCGCCTGCTCGTCATCGGCCATGAATGCGTTAAGGGCCAGGACGATGTCGATCTCGTCGGCTCCGGCCTCGACTGCCATTTCACATTCCTTGACCTTCACTTCGAGGAAACTCTGGGATGTCGGGAAGCAACCCGCCACTGTGGTGACGTGCACATCCTCGCTCACGAGATTTTCCTTCACTACCGCTCCGAAATTCGGATAGACGCAGATGGACGCCGGAAGCGGATAGTCCGGGTAGTCGTTCATGAAGGAATTGACCTTGGCGACTAGCTTCTTCACGGAAGCAACCGTGTCTTCCGTGTGAAGTGTCGTCAAGTCCATGATGGACATGCACTTCCTCAGGACTGCAGGGGAAGTTACGCTGTCGATGCCCAGAGCGATCGCATCCAATCTATTGGTGATGTAATCAATATCTGGGGTATAACCATACTTTGCGAACAATGACTCCATAATATATCTTATTGTTTTAGTTTCATCCTCTTATCTGTATCCGGAAACCTTCCTCCAGCAGAGGCCGGACCATACTTTCCATCTCCTGCACGGTGAACTTCTCCAAGCCTTCGGCAGGAGTTTCCCTGTCCAGTGTATATACCATTATTTCTCTCGGGCGCAGTCTCCTGACAATATCCATCCATCCCTCGAGCACCTCCGGCGAGGAAGAGTCGAAAGAAGCTGACTTGAGGAACATGGTCTGCAGCACGAAGTTCCCTCCGAAGCGTTCCAGGTTCCGTACGACATCCTCAACGTGGTAGCCGGCATACGGCTGGTTGACCAGGGCTGCCAGGTCATCAGAAGGAGCATCTATCTTCAAGACAGGATTGTCAACCTTCCTCAACGCCTGGAACACTTCTTCCTTCCCAATCCTAGTAGCATTGGACAGGACGGAAACCTCTGCCTCAGGGAAATACTTATCCCTCAATGCGATGGTAATGTCGATAATCTCCGGGAAGAAAGGATTGAGGGTAGGCTCGCCGTCTCCGGAGAAGGTTATCGAATCGATCCCTACTCCCTCCTCCTTGCAGGCAAGCAGCTTGGCCTCAAGGGCTTCCGAAAGCTCCCTGGCATCAGGAAGTCTCTCGTCCGTCCTTCCGTCCTTGTTCCATCCGCACTCGCAGTAGATGCAGTCGAAGTTGCACAGCTTGCCCTTCCTTGGGAGAAGATTGATCCCAAGGGATGAACCGAGCCTCCTGGAGTGGATTGGGCCGAATACCAGTTCTTCGCGCATCATGACGTCATACGATTCTATGTGAATGGCTTCCGACCGTCAGACGGCCGTCGGCATCCAGGTTTTCTATTGCAACAAGGCCGGGCTTCTTTCCGACCTTTATCGATCCAAGCGTGTCTTCCTTGGACAGGAAGGCGGCTCCGTTGAGGCAGGCCCACGTCAGAAGTTCGTTCAGTTCCAACCCTTCGAAATGCTCCTGCAAGCAAAGGAGTTCCCTGACGATGTCAAGGTCATCGTTGCTTGAGAGAGAATCGGTCCCTACAGTGAGCTTAAGTCCGTTCTTCCTCATCAGAGGAACATCCGGCAGCGCATTGTGGATAAACAGGTTGGAACAAGGGCAAAGGGCTATGAAAGGATGCTCCATCATTCTCTTTACCGCATCTATCCCCTCCTGGTCCATGCAGACCTCGTGGACGAGCAGTATGTTCTCCTTGAAAGGAGCAGGATGGATTTCCGCCAGCCTGTCTATGAAATACAGAAGGGAAGACTTCCCGCAGACAGGAGGGACGCTCATTCCTGCAGCCTTGCGGTTGTCCCACATCGGTCCCCTGCCGAACTTGAGCATGTCTTCCTCTTCCTGGGTCTCTTCGGAATGGAATGAAAGGAATCCGGACTTCAGGCCTTCCCTGGAAGATGCGGTCAGGAGCTCGGGGCTCATGGTGTAGCAGGCGTGCGGGGTCGGAGCCGCGTCCAGTCCGAATGACTCGGCCTTCCTCTGCAGCTCAAGCACGGCCTTGATCACCTCAGGGCAGTCTTCCGGTTCTGTCCCGAAGACCTCCAGGAATGTCCTGGTGTACATCGGAGACTCTTTCTTGATGGCGAAAGAGTCAGCACAGTTGCTGATGTCCGCCATGGCCGACACTCCCCTCTCCCACATCTGGTCCATCCGGAACCGGATGTCATCCAGTTTTTCCTCCATAGGCTTGGTATCCCGGAGGGCATTGATCTGATCGATGAATCCGGCCATCCCGGTACCCTTGCGGAACAGCTTCCACATATATGACAGCTCCACGTGACAATGGGCATTGACGAAACCCGGGACCACGGCCCCTTCGATGAAGGTCTTTTCGGAATCCGGATCGCTGCACTGCCCGACACCGGCTACAACTCCGTCCGGACCGTATTCCACGTATCCGTCACGGATAGGCCCGTCGCCGTCAAGGGTGTAAATATATCTTGCAGCTACCTTCTCCATATCCTCAGATCCTCCGTTGGGTCGTGCTCTTCCACCACGACTGAAGATGTATCCTTGATTATAAGTTCCGGTCCCCGGAACACGGTGTCTTCCACGACCGGTTCTGGATACCAGGCCCCTCTCTTGTTCCGCTTGAAGTCGATCCTGTCAGTCATCTGGGTGACATATGCCAGGTCGTACAGGTTGATGAAATCATCTGCGGAGAATATCTTGTGAGCCTGAGCCAGGGAATCTGCCCTGTGCCTCGCCTCGGCGGCCTTGACCAGTTTCCTGTTAAGTGGCCCGTATTCCTTCGCAAGGCTCTTGCGCACCCGTTCCAGCATCTCGGCATACCGTTTAGGATCATTCAGGTAATGGTCCACGCTGTGCCTGTAGTCCTCGACCGAATAGCCATATTTCTCGAATATGGGCACATACAGCCAAGTCGTATCCGCCTTGCGCTTCTTTTCAGGATTCTTGATGATCCACTGGTCCGCCATGAACATCTCCCGATAGATCTTCTCCATCTTCCTGGCCGGAATAACCTTCGGCCTGTCAGAGCATGAAGCCACGGCCACGGCGACCACCGCGGCGAGAAGAACCATCTTGAGAGTCTTTTTCATCGTCAGTTACCTCAGTGTTGCTCCGAATTCGTTCTGGAAAGCGGACAGGATCCTTTCCATGATCCTTTCCACGTCTGCATCAGTCAAGGTCTTCTCGAGATCCTGGAGTACGAAGCCCAGAGCGTACTGTTTCTTGCCGGCAGGGATCTTGTCGCCCCTGTAGACATCGAACAGCGTAACCTGCTTCAGCAACTTCTTTGCCGACTTGAACGCGCTCTTCCTCAAATCGCCATAGCTCACGCTCTCATCCAGGAGGAGTGCGAGATCCCTGCGGACCTCCGGGAACTTAGGCATCTCCTTGAAGGAGACCTTGTCTCTCTTGACCAGCATGAACAATGTATTCCAGTTGATCTCGGCAGCGAACACCGGCTGCTTGACGTCGAATCTCCTGGCAAGGGCAGGAAGTACGATTCCCATGACCGCCAGCGGGAGATGCTGACCAGGAAGGGAATAGACGACACCTTCACTGAATATGTCTGCAGGAGCCGGAGTTGCTTCCATCTGGTAGATATCCGCACCGAAACGCCTGAGAAGCAGGTCCACATAACCCTTCAGGTCGAAATACGAGCTCTTGCCACCCGGACGGTTCCAGCTCTTGGCTGAAGGCCCGGTAATGAACAGGGCATATGCAGGATGCTCCTCGTACGAAGCCAGGATCTTTCCATCGCCCTGAGGGTCACGGCTGTAAACCGAACCATATTCGAAGAGCTTCATCGAAGAAATCTGCCTGTTGATGTTGTAGGATATGACTTCGAGTCCGTTGAACAGGAGGGTCTGCCTCATCACGTTCAGGTCTGAACTGAGAGGATTGACGATAGCCGCGCACTTTTCCTCAGGGAAGGAAACCAGCCCCTTGTAATATGCGCTCTTGGTAAGGGAATTGTTCATCGTCTCGACGAATCCGTTGGCAGCCAGGAAGTTGGATATTCCGTTACGGATAGCCTCAGGCTCCGGTGAAGGAGTGGCGTTCACGGACATCTTCATATGCTGAGGGAGGTCGATGTTGTTGTACCCGTAGATCCTGAGGATCTCCTCGACCACATCGCATTCCCTGGTCACGTCGATCATGTATGACGGGGCTGCGACCTTAGCTCCGCCAGGTCTCTTCTCGAGGAACTCGTAGGCAAGGCCGGTGAGTATCTTCTCGATGGTATCGTGTCCGATCTTCTTGCCGATGAAGGCTTCGATGCGGTCGTAATCCAGGTCGATGACAGCCTTGGCTATCTTCTCCGGATAGAACTCTTCCATCTTTCCGACGATCTCGCCGCCTGCGACTTCGCGGATCAGCAGGGCCGCCCTCTTGCAGGCATATTCGTTTATCTGCGGGTCGCAGCCTCTCTCGAAGCGGAACGAAGCGTCAGTCTGGAGGGAATGCCTCTTGGAGGTCTTGCGGACGGAACCCGGATCGAAATATGCGCTTTCTATGAATACGTTGGTGGTGGACGAGGTAACTCCGGAGTCGATGCCTCCGAACACGCCGGCTATGCACATAGGACCGTCGGCATTCGCGATTACGATGTCCTCGGCAGAAAGCTTGCGCTCCTGCTCGTCAAGGGTCACTATCCTTTCACCCTCTCCAGCCCTTCTGACGATCACCCTTCCGCCGCTGATCTTGTCAGCGTCGAAGGTATGGAGAGGCTGGCCGAGCTCCCAGAGGATGAAGTTGGAAATGTCCACTACGTTGTCGATAGGCCTGAGACCGATGGACAGCAGCTTCTTCTGGAGCCATTCAGGGGATGGGCCGACCTTGACTCCCTTCACGGTGATGCCGCAGTACCTTGGAGCGGCGGTACGGTCCACGACCTCGATCGGAATACCGGCGCCTTCGCCGTCCTTCCATGCACTGATGTCAGGATAGGAGAACTTGCAAGGGATGCCGTTGAGCTGCATCCAGGCATACAGGTCGCGGGCGACACCGATGTGCGAGGAAGCATCCACGCGGTTGGCGGTGATTTCATATTCGATGACAGCCTCGGTCTTGAGGTGGAGATATTCCTTTGCAGGCATGCCTACAGGTGCATCTTCAGGCAGAACCTTGATGCCCGAATGGTCTCCCCCGATTCCGAGTTCATCCTCCGCGCAGATCATTCCGAATGATTCCACGCCGCGGATCTTGGACTTCTTGATCTTGAAGTCGCCCGGCAGAACGGTGCCGATCCTCGCGAAGAGGACCTTCTGTCCCGCGGCGACGTTTGGGGCACCGCAGACCACGGTCACCGGTTCAGGGCTCCCGTCATCGACCTTCGTGATGTGCAGATGGTCGGAATCCGGATGCGGGACACATTCCAGCACATGGGCGACCACGACTCCTGCGAGTCCGCCCGGAATCTCTTCCCGTTCTTCAACGCCATCTACCTCGATTCCGATGTCAGTCATCGCATCCGCGATCTGCTGAGGTGTCAAGTCACACTCGAGATAGTCCTTCAGCCAATTGTAAGAAAGCTTCATAACTATTTATTTTTCAATATCTTCCCTTGAAAACAAGGAATTCACGAATTCCTTTTTGTCAAAAACCTTGAGGTCGTCTATCCCTTCTCCGATTCCGATGAACTTGACCGGAACCTTGAGCTGGTCCACTATGCCTATCACTACTCCGCCCTTCGCGGTACCATCAAGCTTGGTCACGGCAAGGGAAGTGATATCGGTAGCCCTTGAGAACTCCTTGGCCTGCTGGTAGGCATTCTGGCCGGTGGAAGCATCCAGGACGAGCAGCACCTCGTGCGGCGCGTCAGGGATCACCTTGCGCATGACGTTGCGGATCTTGGTCAGCTCGTTCATCAGGTCGATCCTGTTATGGAGGCGGCCGGCAGTATCTATCAGTACGACATCAGCCTGCCTGGCCAGGGCGGACTTGACGGTATCGAAAGCGACAGATGCAGGATCTGCGCCCATCCCCTGCTTCACTATCTCCACACCCGCCCTTTCGGCCCAGATCACCAGCTGGTCCACGGCGGCGGCCCTGAAGGTGTCGGCTGCACCGATCATCACCTTCTTGCCCATAGCCTTGTACCGTGCGGCAAGCTTGCCGATGGTGGTGGTCTTCCCAACTCCGTTCACTCCCACGACCATTATCACGAGAGGACTCTTCCCGAGATCGAACGGTTCCTCCGGAGCCTCTGCCTCATCGACCTCCAGGAGTTTGCCTATCTCATCCCTGAGCATATCCAGCAATTCGTCGAAGGACATATACTTGTCCCGTTCCACCCTTTCCTCAAGGCTGTCCACGATCTTGAGCGTCGTGTCCACACCCATATCCGAAGCCACGAGGGCTTCTTCGATGGCGTCGAGGACCTCGTCATCAACCCTGGACTTGCCCACGATAGACCTGGAGAGCCTCTGGAAGAAACCCTCTTTCGTCTTCTTGATCCCTTTATCGAAAAGTCCCATACAGTTCAATAACAAAACTTACAAATATACGAATATTTCAGGGTAAAACAAAGACGCAGCCCCACGTCGGAGACTGCGTCTTGAAAGATATTCCGTGACTTCAAGGATTACTTCTTGCTGTCAAAAAACTCCTTGGTCTTGTCAGCTTCCACGAGCTGCTCGGTGAAGATGTATGCACCGGTCTTAGGAGACTTGTCCATACGGATGCATTTCACCATACTCTTTGCGCCAGCCTTGGCGGCGAATGTAGCGACTGCTTTCTTTGCCATAACTTAATCTCCTTATTTGATTTCGCGATGAACGGTCACCTTGTGGAGGTAAGGATTGTACTTCTTACGCTCGAGACGCTCAGGGGTGTTCTTCTTGTTCTTGGTGGTGATGTACCTTGAGATTCCAGGTACTCCGCTTGCCTTCTGCTCAGTGCATTCGAGGATGACCTGCACCCTGTTACCTTTTGCTTTCTTTGCCATAACTCAATAGATTTTAAACAAGGCCGACATATCCTTTATCCTGAGCTTCCTTGAGAGCGGCGTCGAGGCCCTTCTTCTCAATGGTTCTCATTCCCTTGGTGGAAACCTTCAGTGTAATGAACCTCTGCTCGGCCTCTGACCAGAACTTCTTGGTCTTGAGGTTGAGAGAGAAGTCACGCTTTGTGCGAAGCTTGGAGTGGGCAACGTTGTTGCCGATCATTCTCCTTCGTCCTGTAATTTGACAAACTTTTGCCATGATATTTAACTTTTTTATTGATTCAAAATAATTTGCGGGGTGCAAATTTCGGTTAAAAAATCCAAAATTGCAAATACTCTACACAATTTTGAAGAATCTGCGCCACCGTATGTTATGAGGGAACTTCCTGGATGAATCGGTGGACAGCCAGATAATCGTAGGCCGGCCGACGATATGGTCCTCAGGAACGAATCCCCAGTACCTTGAGTCCAGGGAATTGTGCCTGTTGTCCCCCATCATGAAATAATAGTCCTGTGCGAAAGTATAGCTTGACGCTTCCTCCCCGTCAATGAATATCTTGCCGTCCTTTACCTTAAGCCCGTGCTTCTCATAGGAAGTGATGAGCCTTTCGTAAAGCGGAAGGTTATCCATCGTCAGGTCGACCGTTTCTCCTTTCTTAGGGATCCAGAGCGGACCGTAATTGTCGCGGGTCCACCTGGTATTCTCGGTGAACGGGAACAAGCTCAGGTATGTGTCCGGATAATCCGGAGGGAACACATCCAGGTTAGGTTCCACGCTCATGACCGAAGAATATCCCTTGACCTCTTCGAGCATCTGCGCCGTCAGCGGCATCGCCGGATAACCCGGAAGGTCGCTGTCGAAGTACAGCTCGCCGAGGTTGAGGCCGAGTTTCTCGAGGTTCCTGGAATTGATCCTCTGGCCGGTCGTAGTGACCTTGTATGTCAGCTGGATGCCCGGATAGACTTCCTGCTGGACCCCGTCGATCCAGACCAGTCCGTCCTTGACCTCGAGAGTATCTCCCGGAACGGCCACGCATCTCTTGACATAATGGTCTTCCTTGTCCACCGGACGGACCTTCAAAGGACCGCCGTTCGCGATCGCGTAACTCCGGCCTGCATTCCTTACCCAGGTATAGTAATCCTCGGAAGGGAAACGCGACAGCACGGTGTCACCGTGAGGGAAGTTGAATACCACGTAATCGCCCCGTTCGACCTGCCTGCGGCCCTTGAGCCTGCGGTAATCGTTGTGGATGAGAGTGGAATATGATTCTTTCCCGAATATCACGTTGTGGGTGAAAGGTACGGTAAGCGGTGTTTCAGGGACCTTCGGTCCGTATGTAACCTTGCTGACGAAAAGATGGTCTCCCGTGTAGAGGGAACTTTCCATCGACGATGAAGGAATCTTGAATGCCTGGAAGAAGAACATGTTGATGAATGTCACGACAATGACGGCGAAGATGATGGCATCCAGCCAGTCCAGCCAGACATTGTGCTTCTCCCCCTCCTTGTACTGCTTCTTCCAGAACATCCATTTCACCTTGTGGGTGATGTGCCAGTCGAAGATTACAATGAGTCCGAGGAGCCACCAATAGTTCCCGAGCCAGATTACCCAAGCGATGTACAGGATCATCCAGAAGGACATCCTTACCCACTTGTTGTGGTAAATCGCACTCAAGGTCTCTTTCACGGACTTACTTTACAGAATTGACGATAGCTTCGAAAGCCTGAGGGTTATTCATGGCCAGGTCGGCGAGGACCTTGCGGTTCAGACCAATGTTCTGCTTCGCGAGCTTGCCCATGAACTGGGAATAGCTGATACCATACTGACGTGCAGCGGCGTTGATCCTCTGGATCCAGAGGGCACGGAAAGTGCGCTTCTTGGCCTTGCGGTCACGGTAAGCATAGGTAAGACCCTTTTCGTAGGTGTTCTTTGCTACGGTCCAGACGTTCTTTCTGGAGAGGAAATTTCCGCGGGTTCTCTTGAGAATCTTCTTGCGGCGAGCCCTTGAGGCTACTGAATTTACTGATCTTGGCATAATCTGATCTTTTTTCGGAGGCAGTGACCGCCACTTCGGCGATACTTTTTACTGCGTTCCAGTTAAACTGAATTACTACTAGAGGACCAACATTTCCTTTACCCTCTTGATATCGTCAGCCTCGACGATAGCGAAGTGGTCAAGATTTCTCTTGCGTTTCTTGGTCTTCTTGGTGAGGATGTGGCTGTGATAAGCATGCTTCCTCTTGATTTTTCCTGTTCCGGTAAGCGTGAAGCGCTTTTTGGCACCGGAGACGGTCTTAAGCTTTGCCATTGTTTTAATAAATAAAAGTTAATATAAAGAGGTTTATTGTTTCTTCTTGACAGGAGCGATCATCATCGTCATCCTCTTTCCTTCGAGGGATGGCATGTTCTCAGCCCTTCCGAACTCCTCGAGTTCAACGGCGAACCTCAGAAGCTGCTTTTCTCCCTGGTCGGCGAACATGATGGAACGTCCGCGGAAGAATATGGTCGCCTTGACCTTCGATCCTTCCTCAAGGAATTCCCGGGCATGCTTCAGTTTGAACTGGAAGTCATGCTCGTCGGTGTTAGGCCCGAAGCGGATCTCCTTGATGACCACCTTGGAAGCGTTCTGTTTCATCTCCTTGGCCTTCTTCCTCTGCTGGTACAGATACTTCTGGTAATCGAGTATCTTGCACACAGGAGGATCTGCCTTGGCGCTGATCTCCACCAGGTCAAGTTCCATTTCATCGGCCATCTGGAGAGCCTTGGATATAGGATAGATGCCTGGCTCGGCGATATTGTCGCCGACAAGACGAACCTGAGGAGCAATGATCTCCTCGTTGATGTTCAGTTCATCGTCAGCCTTCTGGCGGACGAATGAACGTTGGCCACGAGCTCCGGATGCGGATTTCGTACCGGAATTCGGCTTGAATCCGGTGGATGGTCTGGAACCTCCGTAATGTGGTTTCGGCTTGTAAGGCATTCTTTTCTTAATCTACTCCTTTTAATTAAACAAAATCAAACCGTGGACACAAACTATGCCAGTTCTTCAGCCGTCTGGGCCTTGAACCAAGCAATGAAGTCATCCACTTTCATCGTGCCGGCATCGACACCTTCCCTTCTGACGGAAACTGTACCCTCTGAGACTTCCTTTTCGCCGACGATAGCCAGCACAGGCACTCTCAGCAACGAAATCTCCCGGATCCTCTTGCCGAGGGTTTCGTTTCTGTCATCTACGGAGGTGCGAATATCGGAATTATTCAGCAAACTGCAAACTTTTTTTGCAAAATCTGCATATTTCTCACTGATTGGCAGTACTTTAACCTGATCCGGGCTGAGCCAGAGAGGAAGGTGTCCGCCAGTGTGCTCGAGGAGCACGGCAGTGAATCTTTCGATGGAACCGAACGGAGCCCTGTGGATCATCACCGGACGCTTCTTGCTTCCGTCGGAGTCCGTATATTCGAGCTGGAACCTCTCCGGAAGGTTGTAGTCCACCTGGATGGTACCGAGCTGCCATTTCCTGCCGATCGCATCCTTGACCATGAAGTCGAGCTTAGGTCCGTAGAACGCAGCCTCGCCGTATTCGACTACAGTGTTGAGGCCCTTCTCGGCAGCCGCCTCGATGATGGCGTTCTCAGCCTTCTCCCAGTTCTCGTCGCTTCCGATGTACTTGGTCTTGTTCTGAGGGTCGCGGAGGGAAATCTGTGCGGTGTACTTGTCGAACTTGAAGATCCTGAACACGTAGAGGATAAGGTCGATGACCTTTTCGAATTCGCCCTTGAGCTGGTCAGGGGTCACGAACATATGAGCATCGTCCTGGGTGAACGAGCGGACCCTGGTGAGTCCGTGGAGCTCGCCGCTCTGCTCGTAACGGTACACGGTTCCGAACTCCGCCAGACGAAGAGGCAGATCCTTGTAGGAACGAGGGGATGAACGGAATATCTCGCAGTGGTGAGGGCAGTTCATCGGCTTCAGCATGTATTCCTCACCCTCCTGAGGGGTGTGGATAGGCTGGAAAGAGTCCTTACCGTACTTGGCGTAGTGGCCCGAAGTGACGTACAGGTCCTTGCTTCCGATATGTGGACTGACTACCGGCAGGTAGCCGTATTCGTTCTGCTTCTTCCTGAGGAACTTCTCGAGTTCGAAACGCATCACGGAACCCCTTGGGAGCCACAGCGGCAGGCCGAGGCCGACGCGGGATGAGAACATGAAGAGTTCCATCTCCTTGCCGAGCTTGCGGTGGTCGCGCTTCTTGGCTTCCTCGAGCACCACGAGATACTCATCGAGCATGCTCTTCTTAGGGAATGTTATTCCATAGATACGGGTCAGCTGCTCGCGGTTTTCGTCGCCGCGCCAGTATGCACCGGCCAGGGCGGTCAGCTTGACAGCCTTGATGACTTCCGTGCTGCGGAGGTGAGGTCCACGGCAAAGGTCGGTGAAATGGCCGTTTGTGTAATATGTGATGGTGCCGTCTTCAAGTTCGCTGATTAGCTCGCACTTGTACTGGTCACCTTTTTCTTCAAAATGCTTGAGAGCGTCTTCCTTGGCTACGTCGATCCTGGTGAACGGCTGCTTCTCGCGTGCGAGTTCCAGCATCCTCTTCTCGATCTTCGGGAAATCAGCATCGGTGAGCTGCCTTCCGCCGAGGTCCACGTCGTAATAGAAACCGTTTTCGATAGCTGGACCTATGCCGAACTTGACTCCCGGATACATTTCTTCCAGGGCTTCGGCCATAAGATGTGAAGACGAGTGCCAGAAAACCCTCTTGGCCTCGTCGTCGTCCCACTTCAGGAGGACGATTGAGCAATCTTCTTCGATTGGACGCATGAGGTCGCGGGTCTCTCCCTTTCCGATGGAGGTGTCACCGGCTTTCTTCACTGCTATAGCCAGTACTTCCTCCGCAAGCCTCGGACTGATGCTCGCAGCTATCTCATAACCCGTTACGCCTTTCTCGAAGGCCCTGACGCTACCGTCAGGAAATGTGATGTTGATCATAAAAACTAAAATAAATTGGTCTAACCAGTAATTTACAAACCAAGTACTTGAACTTGGCTAGCCATATTATTAGCCAAGACGCAAAGATACGAATTATTTTGCTATTTTTGCATATTAATAAATGTTATAAGTCTCAATGGGCAAAGAGTTTTCATCCTCCGCATCCTGGAACAATGCAGCCGTAGCCGGCTTCGTCATGGCCGCAGTCACGATAGCCATGGAACTCATCAAGGGCTGGTCCGGAATGGCTGGGGGATTCCTGGGAGTATTCCTGAACCTTATGGCTTCCATAGCCAAGATATTCATTTGCGTCATCCTCTTCCGTTACCTGATGAAAAGGTTTGCCGAAAGATTCAGCGGAGTGACCTATCCGAAACTTCAGCGCTATGGGATGAAACTGGCTCTCTTCTCCTCCATCCTTTGCGCCGCATTCGCCCTGTACCAGGCCCTGCAGCTGAATCCCGATGACATCAGGGCTGCCGTGGAGGAAAGCGCAGGACAGTTCAGTTCGATGCTCGATTCGAATACTGAAGCTACACTCGAGCGGATGTTCCCGAAGCTTCCGGCCATCACCTTCTTCATGATGTTCGGATATTGCTTCATCTGGGGATGGACGCTTTCCACTCTGTTCGCCCGGAATTTCTCCAGCCCTACGGACCCGTTCGGGGACCCGTTTGACGGAAACGACCAATCAATTGACAATCAGTGATCGATATGGAATATTCAAAAGATCTTTCGATAATCGTTCCTCTCTTCAACGAGGTGGAATCCCTTCCTGAACTGCTCGCATGGATAAGGAGCGTAATGAACGCGAAGGGCTATTCCTATGAAGTGATATTCGTGGACGACGGCAGCACCGATGGTTCCTGGGACAAGATCCTCGAACTCTCAGAGGGAGACGAGCGGGTCAAGGGAATATCCTTCCGGCGCAATTACGGCAAGTCCGCGGCCCTGTACCATGGGTTCGCGAAGGCGGAGGGCCGTGTGGTGGTGACCATGGACGCAGACCTTCAGGATTCCCCGGAGGAGATTCCGGAGATGTACAGGATGGTTGTGGAAGACGGATATGACGTGGTTTCCGGATGGAAACAGCACCGTCAGGACAACAAGGTGACAAAGAACCTGCCTTCAAAGCTCTACAACGCCACTGCAAGGAAGATCACCGGAATCAAGCTCCACGACATGAACTGCGGCCTCAAGGCCTACAAGAACGAAGTGGTCAAGAACATCGAGGTGTACGGCGAGATGCACAGGTACATCCCATACCTGGCCAAGAATGCCGGGTTCACCAAGATAACCGAGAAACCGGTCCATCACCAGAAGCGCAAGTACGGCAAGAGCAAGTTCGGAATCGAGCGTTTCGTCAACGGATTCCTCGACCTGCTGAGCCTCTGGTTCCTGAGCACCTTCGGCAAGAAGCCGATGCATTTCTTCGGATTCTCCGGCCTCCTGATGTTCCTGATCGGATTCGTCATGACTATCTGGATCATTATCGCAAAGCTTGTGCATCAGGCACAGGGCATCAGGTACAGGGCAGTCACAGACCAGCCTTTGTTCTACCTGGCCCTGGTCGCCATCGTCCTGGGAGTGATCCTGTTCCTCGCCGGATTCATCGGCGAGATGGTTTCACGCAATTCCCAGGAGAGGAACAAGTACAACGTAAAGGACCAGATAAGATAAACGATGGACGAGACCTACACCTTGGGAGAACTGCTTGCAGAGACTTCCTTTGCAAGGATCTACCGCATCACGAAAGGGGGAAAGGATTTCCTTCTGAAGACCCCCAAGGATGGCAACGTGGTTTTCCTGGATATGATAAGGAAGGAATACCAGCTCTCCCTGCAACTTCAGCACCCTTATATAGCCAGCGTTTACGAATATGCCGAAGACACCCCTGGCGGGCCCGGGATCCTGATGGAGTATTCCGACGCTAGGAGCCTCAGGGAGTTCATCTCAGAGAAGCCTTCCTTCAAGCTTCGCATGAAGGTCCTCGACCAGTTGCTGGACGCTGTTTCCTACTTCCATGAATGCGGTATCGTCCACAATAACCTGAACCCTAAGGACATCCTCGTCACCAAGAGGGGTAACAACGTGAAAATCATAGACTTCGGCCTCTCTGCCGAGGATGTGGTCGCGTTGGGGAAAAGCGGCAGGCTGGACATGGGCTACGTTTCTCCGGAACTGGCGGCAAATTCCCGGAAGCTGGACAGGCGGAGCGACATATACTCGCTCGGCAAGATCATCGACGACTTGTTCGGCGGGAAATTCGGAAAGATCGTGGACAAGTGCACCAGGAAGAAGGCCGGCAAGCGGTTTGAGAACGTGGACCAGCTCAAGGCTGCATTCGAGAAGAAGAATACCCCTTGGAAGTTCTTCCGCGGCCTTCTGCTCGCCGCTCTGATCCTGACTCCTTCGTATTTCGCAATCAGGCAGAGGATCGACATGGGCAAGACCGACAAGACTATAGACAGTCTGAGGAACGCCCTTTCCGAGAGCTACGCCCGGCTCGATTCGCTGAAGCTTCTGGCTGACAACGAGCTGCTGGTCAGGGATTCGCTCAATGATTTGATCGACAGAAAGCTGGATGATGGAGTCACCAGGGCCAGCTTCATAATTGACACCACCAGGGACTGGATGATAGCTCAGCAGGCGATCATCGACAACATACAGATCAAGTGGTGGGTGGATTCCCTTTGCCGTACCTTCCCGGAAACCCTTTCAGCAATGGTCAAGTACCACTATGAAGAGTCCTACGCCGAGCACTGGGACAAGTTGAACAGGGCATATTCCGCAAAGTGGGGAGAAAAGCAGGAAGAGAAGCCTGACACTTTACGATAAGGCATCATACGAGTACTGTAGAGGGTGACCCTGGGGTCATCCTCTTTCTTTTTCCGTCACTCGGAGCAGGGGGGCAGCGGTCGGCGGCATAGTGCCACCGGAAGGCGTGCCCACCCTCGGGCACGTCAGAGGGAGGGGCCCGGCGGATACAAGCCGTAGCGCAGCGATGGCTCGGGAGACGTCGGGAGGGATGGAGCGAGAGAAGCGAGCGGAACCTTCAGGAGGCACTATGACGCCGACTCCGACATCATCCACCAGAAGAAAGAACCTAACGAGTCTCGGCCAATACCCAATAAACA